>OMGS01000249.1_pt1 | contig 41017 bp, 41 predicted proteins | sample 1646081 | NCBI WGS metagenome assembly OMGS01 (sample SAMN05578591, study PRJEB25193) | human gut metagenome | biome: Human Microbiome; feature: human-associated habitat; material: feces | host: Homo sapiens | place: USA:Birmingham | reverse complement strand
TGTCCCCGTTGGCGACAACGGAGCCATACGGGGATCGACAGCAGCGATAACCGCGCTTTTTTCGGAATGCCCCCTTTGAAACGCAAAGTGTCTCAAAGGTAATCTGCTCTAGGATCGGGAGGAGCGTACCCGCTCGTCGGCAGCCGCCCGTTCCGCCGCCTCGGCCACCGCCACTGGCACAATGGTCTTGCCGATGGGGCAGAGGGCCAGGGCCGCCAGTTTGACGTGCTGCCATGCAAAGGGGATGCCGATAATGGTGACGGCGCAGAAAAGGGCCCAGATGAGGTGCTGCATGGCGATCCAGATGCCCGCCAGCAACAGCCAGATAATATTGCCCACTGTGCCGAAGGGCCCGGTGCCGATGTCCGGCCGGCCGGTGAGCACGTCGCGCGATACCGGCATCTTCCCGAAAGGAAAGAAGGCGAATTCGCCGATCACAAAACAGGCCCGTCCCCAGGGGATGCCCACAATGGAGATAAAGCAGAGCACTCCGAAAAACCACCAGGTCAGGCCCATCCAGATGCCGCCCAGTAAAAACCAGATCACATTGCCCAGGCAACTCATGGCCGTGTTCTCCTGACCCGTTTTTCAGAGCGGGTTCACTTCGGAAATCGACATTTTCAAAGTTTTAAAGGCGCTCGTCGCGGTCGTCCGCTTCCGCAGACGACGGAGCAGGTCAGCTTTGAAAGGTAACCTGCTCTAAAAATTGACCACAACCTGTTCGCCGTCCTGGGCGCGCCGAGCGATCTCGCCGATGCGCCAGGCCCGCAGATTGAAGGCCTGGATGCGGTTGATGGCTTCCTCGGCCTGCTCGGCGGGCAAGATCAGGACATAGCCGATGCCCCCGTTGAATATCTGGAGGATCTCCGGCCAGGAGAGTTCGCCCGCGTTCTTGAGCCAGTGGAAGACGGGCGGCAGCTGCCAACTGCCGAAATTGATCCGGGCTTCCACCTGGGAGGGCAGCACGCGCGGGATATTGTCGTAAAAACCGCCGCCGGTGATATGGGCCATGCCCTTGACGTTCATGTCGCGCAACAGGGAGCGCACGGCCTCCACATAAATGGTGGTGGGCGTCAGCAGCACGTCGCGCACGCTGGCGCCGTCCGCGCCGGGAAAGGCGTCGTCCGCCTTGAGGCCGCTCCGGGCCAGAACCTTGCGCGCCAGGGAAAAACCGTTGGAGTGCAGGCCGGAGGAAGCCACGCCCACAATGACGTCGCCCACCTGAATGCCCGAACCGTCAATGAGTTTGGCGTTGTCCACCAAGCCCACGCAGAAACCGGCCAGATCGTATTCACCGGGCGCGTACATGTCCGGCATTTCGGCGGTTTCGCCGCCCAGCAGGGCGCAACCGGCCTGGCGGCAACCTTCGGCCACGCCGCTGACCACGGTTTCCGCCGTGTCCACATCCAGCTTGCCGGTGGCGAAATAATCCAGGAAAAACAAGGGAGTCGCGCCCTGAACCAGAATGTCGTTGACGCTCATGGCCACCAGGTCGATGCCCACGCTGTCATGCTTGTTGAAGGTGAAGGCCAGCTTGAGCTTGGTGCCCACGCCGTCGGTGGAGGAGACCAGCACCGGTTCGCTCATGCCGCTGAGGTCCGGACGGAACAGGCCGCCGAAACCGCCGATGTCGGAAATGACGCCCCTGATCTGGGTGCTCGCCACCAAATGCTTGATGCGTCCGACCAGGGCATTGCCCGCCTCAATGTTGACGCCGGCCTGAGTATAGGCTTTTGCGCGCTCGCTGGACATGCTGTCGCCTCCTTTAATCTCCATTGAATAGCAAATTTTTCTCCGAAGCCCAAGTCTCTTTTTTCATGGACCGGGCCGCCCGCCGCTGGTATAGAACAGTTGACGCATTTCATGCGTGAACTGTTCTGTAAGGATTTGTCTGCAAATCCTTGCCGCGAAATGCGAGTCGGCGGCCTTTGCTCGCCGCAAACGAGCATTTCAAGTGTTACAAGTACCAGTTGGCAAAAACGGGAAAGTTTTATGCGTAATCATCATATAGTTCTGCTTCTCTGGCTTGCGCTTTGCCTCTGGCCGGGCGTGTCGGTCCATGCCATGGGGTCGCCCGATGCGGGCAACGCCGAGAGGACGGACAGCGCACCCCGCAATGCTGAAGCGGGAGCGACCGCTTCCGCGCAGACGCCCGCGCCGCAAAATCCGTCCGTACACAACGAATACAACAATTCCACCGTGTACAACGGCGACGTGTACAATTCCACCAACGACAGCGCGGGGTACAACGGTTTTGCCGGAACCTGGCGGGATCCTGAAACCGGGGACATCATCACCTCGGTCATCGCGCCCCGCCAGCCCCAGCCGGAACAGAACACGCCGGTCATCGTGGCCCCGCAGATCTACCCCGGCGAGAACCGGCCCTATCCGCCGGGACCCGGGCCGTATCCGCCGTATCCTCCGGGCCCGCCGCCGCATCCGCGCCCCGATCCCGGCCCGCATCCGGGGCCGTGGCCTCATCCCGCGCCCCCCCGGCCCTCGCCTGTTCCGCCCTGGCAGCAACCGGGCTGGCAGGGCACGACGCCGCCCCAGGGGCATATGCCGCCGGGCTGGCGGCCGCCGTCCAATACGCGGCCCTGGCCGCACGCGCCGGGTTATCTGCCGGCCCCGCGCAACAATATCGCGCCGTCCACGGGACTGGGGGGAACGGGTGGCACCGGAGGCATGGGCGGAGCCGGATTGCCGGGACGCGGCACCGGAGTGCGTTGAGATGCGCGCCATGCTCTGGGAGCCCTTGTCCGGCGGGACCGGCGGGGAGGTGCGATGCCGCTTGTGCGCGCATGCCTGCCGCCTGAAGAAAGGCGGCAAGGGGCTGTGCGGCGTGCGGGTCAACGTGGGCGGGGAAATGGTTTCCCTGGTGGGGGATGTGGTCACCAGCGCCCAGATGGACCCGGTGGAAAAAAAGCCCCTCTACCATTTTCTGCCCGGCAGCAAAACCTTTTCCGTGGGCAGCGCGGGCTGCAACTTTCGTTGCCGGTTCTGCCAGAATTACCAGATAGCGCGCATACCGGCCAACGGCATGGTGCCCGGCAAGCGCGTTACGCCGGACGCCTTGGTGCGGCTGGCGGAAAAGCACGGCGCGCGCAGCATGGCCTTTACCTACAACGAGCCCACGGTCTTTTTCGAGCAGGTCTATGAAACCGCCGGGCTGGCCCAGGCCATGGGCATGCGGGTCATTCTGGTCAGCAACGGCTTTATGGCCGAGGACTTTCTGCTGCCCCTGCGCCGCCGGGTCAATGCCGTCAATGTGGATCTGAAATCCTTCAGCGACGATTTTTACCGCGACTACTGCGGCGGCCGCCTTCAGCCCGTCCTGGACAATTTGAAGGCTATCAAGGCGTTGGGCTGGTGGCTGGAAGTGACCACCCTGGTCATTCCGGGTTGTAACGACAGCGAAGCCGAACTACAGGATATGGCCGCCTTTGTGCACGGCGAATTGGGCCCGGACACGCCCTGGCATCTCTCGGCCTTTCACGGGGCCTATCACATGGCCGGGCATCCCTCCACGCCGCCGGCCCGGCTGGAGGACGCCTGGCGCATCGGCCGGGAAGCGGGCCTGCATTTCGTGTACATCGGCAATGTGGCCAGCGCGTTGGGCGGCACTACCTTTTGCCCGGCTTGCGGCGCGCCGGCCATTGAGCGCCGGGGCTGGCAGACGCGGCAATTGGGCGCGCCGGGGCAATGCCCTTCCTGCAAGGCTGCTCTGCCCGGAGTCTGGAGGTGATTTTGGTCTATACCGGCAACGGCAAGGGCAAGACCAGCGCCTGCGTGGGCCAGGCCGTGCGCGCGTTGGGGCAGAACATGACCGTGGCCTTCGGCCAGTTCATGAAGCGGGACGGCCAGGCCGGGGAGCAGCGCATGCTGGCGCAATGGCTGGGCCCGCGTTTTCTGGCCGGAGGCGAAGGCTTTCTGCGTCGTGAGGAAGACCGCCCGGCCCATCGGGCCGCCGCTCTGCGCGTGCTGGCCTGGGCGCGCGCGCGCGTGCCGGAGGCCGATATGCTCATCCTGGACGAATGCCTCTACGCCCTGGACGCGGGCATCCTGACCCGGCAGGAAGTGGAGGCGCTCATGGCCGAAACCCGCGCCGCGGGTTGCCATCTGGTGCTCTCCGGCCGCAACGCGCCGGACTGGCTCCTGCGGGAGGCGGATCTGGTCACGGAGATGGGCGAAATCAAACATCCCTGGCGGGCGGGCGTCAAAGCCGCGCCCGGCATTGAATTCTGAGGTTTGCATGCCTTTGCCTGAATTTTCTTCCGAAGCCCCGTTGACCATCTACGTGGCCGGTTCCTTCAAACACAAGCACGGCGTTCGTCTGCTGGGCCGTGAATTGCGCGCCTTGGGCTGCCGTATGCTGGACTGGACTGAAAAGGCCGTGCCACCGCCGGGCCTGACCCCGGCGGAGCGCCGCATCTGGATGGATACGGACCGGGATGGCGGCCAGGTCTATGCGTTTTGCCGCAATGCCTGCCTTACGGCGGATCTGGTGATCTACTACGGCGCGTCAGGCCAGGATGCCGGAGTGGAAGTGGGTCTGGCCGCCGGAGCCGGAGTGCCGGTGCTGGGCATCCGGGGCCCGCTGGAAGGGCCGGGCCTCATGCTGCACGGCGCGGTCAGCGTCTGGGTGGACGGCGCGGAGGACGCCCTGGATCTGGTCGGGCGGGTGCTGGCCCATGCCGCTGCGGCCTGGGCCGGGCTGAATGCCGAACCGGACGCCGCCGTGCGTCGCCTGGGCGGGGCGTTGCTGCGACGAAAGGGCTGAGTATCTGCACTGTGGCGACGTGTTTGCTTCACGCTGTGTAAAATAATTTATACTGAAAAATCATTGACATAGATTGGAGTATCACGTTTATTTGTAATATGCCAAAATGGAATGACGGCAGCCTGCGCATGGTTGCGCGGGCCGTTCTTGTTGTCCTGCTGCTGACGTTTTGCACGCCCTTCACGCTGTTCAGCGAAGGACGGCAGTATGTCACGCAAAGTCATGACGAGAGCTCACACCACTATATCGTTCCCCTGCCCGGTGATGAGGCCTCCGCGTCCGCGCCGGTTCTTCTCAGGCGGACCGTCGTCTTCCGTGTCGGCGAAGCCGGTTTTCCCGTTCCTCCCGCCCATCCTGTTTTTTCTCTGGACCATCCTCCGGAATAGCCCCCATTGCCGTGCCGCGAGCCTTCTTCTTTCGCGGCATCCATCGGCGACCGGTTTCCTTTCCTCCGTATGAGCGCGGCGTTGCGCGCGCTCCGCGCGGTTCACGCGTCGATTTCTTTCGGGGCTCGCGGCCCGTCTCGGCCCGCGTCAGAACCCGGTGGAAGTCTTGTCGCGCGCCCGCGCCGCCCCCCGGTGCAGTTTGTGCTTGAAAAGGAGATTCCAATGCTTACGGCGCTTTCCGGATATATTCGCGACAGATGGCCGTTTTCCCACACAGTCCGCATTGCCGGGCTGGAAAATTTTGTTGAGCGCTGCCATGCGGAGGCATGGCACATTTATGCCATTAAAAAACGTATCTGGCGGCGGCATGTCTGCATCGCCTGCGGCTGGCTGGCCGACAGCCTGCCCCGCGACGCGCGCATCTTCGAACCAGGATGCGGCAGCGGCGCGAATCTGCTCTGGCTGGCGCAACAGGGCTTCACCCGCTTGCAGGGAGCCGATATTTCCGCCGAAGTCGTCGCACTTTGCCGCGGCCTTTCCCGCCAGACCGGAGCGAGCCTTGATGTCTGGCAGGATGACGGCCTTGCGCCGACGCGTCCGCCCCGGCGCGTGGACGCCATTCTTTCGGTCAACTGGCTGTATCACATTCCCGGAGCTTCCATGGAAAGTTTTTTGCGTACCTACCGGTCCTGCCTGAACACCGGGGGAAAAATTGTCTGCGACGTGGTTGACGCCTCCTACAACCGCGTTACCGACAATGAGTTCCACACACGCGACAGGCATCTTCCCCCGCTGCGGCGCAGGCCTTCGGAATATACTTTCCGGCTTTCCCGTGAAGAAATGGAGAATATCGCCGCGCGCCACGGCTTCAGCATCGTGCGGCATACGCTGCTGCGCGCGCGCCCGCAGAGGGCCGTATATCTGCTGGAAAGCAGGTAGAAGGAGTAAATCAAGGGAACACTGATACGTGAAGGGGACGCGGCCATGCCGCGTCCCCTTCACGTATCAGTGTTGTTCAGAGCTTATATGTTCACCGGTTGGGACGGCGCGGCCTGGGGTTGCGCCGGAGGCGTGGCCTGGGGTTGCGCCGGAGGCGTGGCCTGGGCGGGCTGTTGGGCCGGAGTCCGGGCCGGGGGCAGCTCCCGTTCGCCCACGCCTTCCCGGCCCGCCTGCGCGCCGGTCTGCGCGTCCGCCTCCGCCGGGGCTTTGCCCGGCCGCTGGGGCAGCATCAGATAGCTGGTCACCGAGGTCACGCCCTTGACCTTGCGCGCGGTACGGATGGCGATCTGTTTTTCCTCGTCGTCCTTGACCACGCCCAGCAGAACCACGCGCCCGGCATTGACCTCCGTGTCGATACGGGTGGAGGACAGTCCTTTGGCCCCGATCAGGTCGGTGCGCAGCGAGGCGGCCAGGGCGAAGTTACTGGTATCGCTCTTGGCCGGAGAGAACCAGTGCGGCGTCACGGAACGCGGCTTGTAGCGGCGGGCGATGGCCAAGGCCTTGCCCTGCATGTTCTGGGGCACTTCGCCCACCAGGAAGACGTTGCCGTAGTAGGAATAGACGGCAATGGACCAGCCGCCGCTGAAGTTTTCGTTCATCAGCGCGGTCTTGATGCTGGTAGCCAGGGTTTTGTCGTCGGTGATGGTATCCATGAGCCGCTGGTCGTCATACAGGCCGTAGGCGCTGTAGGCGCAGCCGTTGAGGGCCGCCAGGGCGGCCAGCAGCAGAACAAGGGCCAGACGTCGCATAGTGTTCCTCCTCCGGGCGCGGCTTATTTCATGTGCCGGATAAATGTGTTCAATATCCTGTCCGGAATCGAGCTTACTCGGCTTCGCGGCGGATGCGCGCGCCCACGGCGTTGAGCTTGTTTTCAATGCGCTCGTAGCCGCGATCCAGATGGTAGATGCGCCGCACCTCGGTGACGCCGCGCGCGGCCAGACCGGCCAGCACCAGGGACGCGCTGGCCCGCAGGTCCGAGGCCATGACCGGCGCGCCGGTCAGACGGCTCACCCCGCGCACCATGGCCGTGTGCCCGGAAACCTTGATCTGCGCGCCCATGCGCATCAGCTCCAGCACGTGCATGAAACGATTTTCAAAAATGCTTTCCTCCACTACGCTGGCCCCGTCGGCCAGACACATCAGGGCCATGATCTGGGCCTGCATGTCCGTGGGAAAGCCGGGGTAGGGCTGGGTGGTGATGTCCGCGCCGCGCGGGGGGCAGCCGCACTTGGCCAGCACGCCGTCGGGCGTGGCCGTGATGTCCATGCCCATGCTCTGGAGTTTGAGGATCACTGCCTCCAGCTCGGCAAAAGGGCAGTGGCGCAGCAGCAGTTCGCCGCCGGTGATGCCTGCGGCCACCAGAAAAGTGCCCGCCTCGATGCGGTCGGCCATGACGGCGTATTCCGCGCCGTGCAGGCTGCTTACGCCCTGTACGCGGAGGCAGCTCGTGCCCTGGCCCTCGATGCGCGCGCCGCAGGCCAGCAAAAAGTTGGCCAGATCCACCACTTCCGGTTCGCGGGCCGCGTTTTCCAGAATGCTTTCGCCTTCGGCCAGGACGGCGGCCATGAGCAGATTTTCCGTGCCGCCCACCGTGGGCAGGTCAAAGGTGATGTGCGCGCCCTTGAGCTTGCGGCAGCGGCCGATGATATAGCCTTCTTCCAGTTCGAAACGCGCGCCCATCTGCTCCAGGCCCTTGAGGTGCTGGTCCACAGGGCGCGCGCCGATGGCGCAGCCGCCGGGCAGGGCCACGCGGGCCTGGCCGATGCGCGCCAGCAGCGGCCCCAGGCAGAGCACCGAGGCCCGCATGGTGCGCACCAGGTCGTAAGGGGCTTCGGGCCGCAGATCGCCCGGCGTCACCTCAACCCGCCGATCCTGATAGGAACAGGGGCAGCCCAGCATGTCCAGCAGCTTGAGCGTGGTGTGGATGTCGCGCAGATCCGGCACATTGGTGTATGTGACCGGCTCGCTCAGCAGGATGGAAGCGAACAGAATGGGCAGGGCGGCGTTTTTGGAACCGCTGACGTCGATGCTGCCGGTGAGCGGCACGCCGCCTTCAATGACCAGCTTGTCCATAATTCTCCAAGGGGCTGTTGGGACGGGCAATGCCGGGGCCGTCCGTGATGGGGGAAACGCCGTCAGCGTAGATTTTTTTCTAAAGAAAATCCAGAGTCGCCCGTTGGAAAAATTACTTGCCAAACGGTCGGTCTCCGCGTATAGAAATCTCCCTGTGGCGGAAGTAGCTCAGTTGGTAGAGCACCTGGTTGTGGCCCAGGTGGCCGTGGGTTCAAGTCCCATCTTTCGCCCCATAAATTTGCCCCGCGTCCGTTAGCCACGACGCGGGGTTTTCATTCGGAGCGTGGCGCAGCTTGGTAGCGCACCTGCTTTGGGAGCAGGGGGTCGAAGGTTCGAATCCTTTCGCTCCGACCAAATTTGCCGAAAGGGCTTATCCGTTGCGGATAGGCCCTTTTGTCGTGATGCGCCCGGCGCGGAAGCCGGGTTTTCAGGCCGGGGCGATGTTTTTTTCAGGCCCACCCCTTCCGCATGGGCCGATAGGTCCTATATGATAAGGCAATGCCGTTCAGCCGGAGCGGCGCACGTCACCGTCTCTCAAGCGAGGATTTTTTTCATGAAGCTGCCTGAACTTCCCACTGTGTTGAAAATACGCGTTGTGCTGAAAACCCTGGCCGTGCAGGCTTGCCTTCTGGTGGGCATTCTGGTTGTGGTCTGGGGCCTGCAGCGCGTTTATGCCATGGTGGACACCACCACCTTCCCGGACCCCGTGGCCTTGCCGGAGAATGCCGACCAGCTCTCCGACAATGAAAAAGGCAAAATCCTGCTGGACGCCATTACCCATCAGCTACGCTACGAACTGAACTCCCCCTTCGGCTGGAGCTTCAACGACATCGTCTTCAACCGTTTCGTGCTGGATAACCGCGCATACCGCCAGTACGGCGTATATCACGCCACAAAATTCCTGCTGGATCTCTATTCCAGCCAGATCGCCAAACTGGGCTCCAGCGACCGCGAAAGCGAATTTCTCTACAAGGCGCGCATCAACAGCTTTGCCATGGACCCGCGCAGCTTCATGTTCCCCTCGGCCGAGGGCTCCTACAAAAAGGGCCTCAAGCTGCTGGAACAGTACAAAGACTCGCTGGACAAGGGCACGGGCGTCTACAATTGCCGCACCGACGACCTGTACGCCTCCTTTGTCACGGTCACGGGCGAGAACATGCTGGGCTATGCCCTGGGCCTGCTGGAAAACGCCCAGAACATGCCTTTCTATGAGCTGGACAACCGCATCTACGAAGTGCAGGGCATAGCGCTGGTGCTGCGGGACTTCATCAATACCCTGTATGTTCTGTATCCCGAGATCCGGGCCAAGAACAACGAGAGCAACATGGCCGCCGCCATGGATTGCCTGAACCGCATCTGCACCTATGACCCGCTTTACATTACCTCGTCCTTCAACTCCGGCGAGCTGATCCTGTCCTATCTGATGTTCGCCAAGGCCCGCCTGGAAGACATCCGCGACAGCATCCGCATCTGACGCGCTGCCATTGCCTGACGCAAACAGGGCGCGCGGATCATCCCGGCGATGATCCGCGCGCCCTGTGCATTTTGTCATGCGGTTCAGCGGTGGTGAAACAAGGCCAGGGGATGCAGCAGCGGGCCCACGGCAATGAGCCCGGCCCCGCAGACTACCACCAGCGCGCCGCCGTAGCTCAGCCAGTTCAGCGGGTCGGCCGGAAAAAAGGCCGGCCCGAGCAGATGGAAGAGCTTGGCGAAAACCAGGGTGAACAGGGGCGTCAGGGTGATGACCGCACTGACCTTGGCCGTGTGCCAGCAGGCCATGGCCCGGCTGAACGCCCCGTAGGCCACCAGGGTGTTCAGGCAGCAGTAGGCCAGGCAGATACTCTGGAGCGCGTCCAGGCGCAGGAGGCTCTGCGGCGCGGCAAAGGGGGTCAGGGCCAGCGCGCAGACGGTGTAGAGCGCCCGCATGATCCGGGGCGGGGCCATTTCGCGCAGCAGAATTTTCTGGGTCACGCCGTAAACGGCCCAGACCACGGCGGCGGTGAGGCCGAGCGCCAGGCCGAGCCCGTAGCCTTCCCGGAAGCGGAGGAGGTCAGCCAGACGTTCATTGAAGAAGAGTCCGAATCCGAGAAGCAGGGTGGCGACCCCGCTGACCTGGATGCGGCGCAACGGCTCCCGCAGCACCACGACGCTGCCCAGCATCAGGAGCATGGGTCCGGCCTGGGCGATGATCTGGGTGGCGGACGCGCTCAGATAGGCCACGGAGGCGTTGAACAGTACGAAATTGCCGCCCAGGCCGGCGGCCGCGATGCCCAGCAGCAGAATAATGCGCCTTTCGTACACGCCGAATCGGGGGCGTCGGGCGTCCGTGCGGGGCAGCCAGAGCCACAGCCAGAGCGCGCCGGTGCTGAAGCGCAGCCAGACAATGGTCATGGGGTCCACCGTGGTCACCACCTGCTTGAGCGCAATGGGCAGCGTGCCCCAGAAAAGCGCGGTGGTCAGGGCCAGAAGAAGGCCCTTCAATTGTGTTCCGAGCTGCATGCCCGACTCTCCGGAATTCAAGGGGCATCCCGGACCGGGCGGCGGGCGCTCCGGGCCGGGGTGGCGTACAACAGTCCAGGACATTTCAGCTTTGAAATCGGCACAATTTCAAAGCGAATCCGCTCCAGAAACTACATGGAAGCGACGGGGTCGGCCTCCGTCGCGCCAAGGTGGCTCGAATCCGGCAATGTGGCAAGGCTTTTCCCGCGGCATGGCCTTGCCGTTCAACATCCGGTGTATTGCGCGTCAATGACTTTTTCCTGCCAGTCCACGGCCGTGCCGTTCGCTTCCTCGGCCACGGAAATATGCGTCATGGACGTATGCGGCGCGGCCCCGTGCCAGTGCCGGACCTGCGGCGTAAACCAGGCCGTATCGCCGGGGCGCGCCTCTTCAATTGCCGAGGTCCGGCAGCCGGAGGAAAGAAGCATGGCGATTGCCTGCCGATGTGGGTCTTCGCGCCGCCGAAAGGATCAGGCAGTTTTTTGCGAGGATCGGATATTCCGCCCCGCCCGCCCGGCGGCTAGTATCGCAGAAAAGGGAGCTTTTCCCGGAATCCGCCGCAAAGGAGTATACTCATGAAACGTATTGCCATCGCCTTTTTCGCCTTTGTGCTGGCCGGGGCGTCCGTGGGGGCGGCGCGGGCCGCCGACACCGCGTCCAGCGCCGGGCAGAGCGTCGTTCGCGCCGGAACGCAGGCCTCGGCCAAGGGACCGGAGGCCTGGTTCACGGGCACTGTGCGCATTGATCCCTTGTTTCCGGACAATGCCGCCGCCAATGTGTCGGGAGCCTATGTTACCTTTGAGCCGGGCGCGCGCTCGGCCTGGCACGAGCACCCCGCCGGGCAGACACTGGTGGTGATTTCCGGCGTGGGCCTGACCGGCACGTCTGATGGCAAGGTCGTGGAAATCCGGGCCGGGGACGTGGTGCGTTGCCCCCCGAATGTGCGCCACTGGCACGGTGCCGCGCCCCATGTCGCCATGACCCACATGGCGCTTACCGGCGTGAAGGACGGCAAAAACGCCGTGTGGCATGAAAAGGTCAGCGATGCGGAGTACAGTCGTCCTGTGAGCAGGTAGAACCGGCTTTCCCGGCGGGCTTTACCCGGTCCGGCCGGGCGGGTAGCATGGGCGCATGAGCACCGCATTGCGCCGCGCGGTCTTCCTGGACCGTGACGGCACCCTCAATCTGGATACGGGCTACGTGCACCGCGTGGAAGACTGGCGCTGGCTGCCCGGCGTGCCTGAGGCCTTGGCCCGTTTCAAGGCCGCCGGGTGGCTGCTGGTGGTCGCCAGCAACCAGTCGGGCATCGCCCGGGGCATGTTCGGCCCGGCGGAGCTGCACGCCCTGGAGCGCTGGGTCGATGCCCGGCTGGCTCCTTTGGGCGCGGCTCCGGACGCTTGGTATTCCTGCCCGCATCTGCCGGAGATCACCGGCCCGTGCGACTGCCGCAAACCCGCGCCCGGCCTTCTGCTGCGCGCCGCCCGCGATCTGGCTATTGACTTGGCGGCCTCCTGGATGGTCGGTGACCGGTTGCGCGACGCCCAGGCCGGACTGGCCGCCGGGTGCCGGGCCGTGCTGCTGCGCACCGGCTGGGGGGAGCATGAGGCGGCGCAGGCGCGGGCGGCATTGCCGCAAGTGCCTGTGCTGCCGGACCTGCCCGCCGCCTGCGCGCATATTCTGGCACAACATTCCTGAAAGGAATTTTTGAAAGAAACCGCCTGGCGCTGTTCCCTGCGCCGGGCGGTTTTGCAATAGCGGCTTGCCGGAAAGAATTTTCCGGCGGCTCTCAGAGCAATTTCACTTTGAAATTTGTAAAATTTCAAAGTGAATCCGCTCTAGTCCGCGCGGCCGCCGCGAGCGACCTTTATCGGGGCCGCCATGCGCCGGGCCTTCCACCAGGACCAGAGCACGGAAAACAGGGCCAGCGCCAGAAACAGCAGGGCATAGGGCGACTGCAGGAAGGGGAGCAGGCTGCCGTCGGTGAGGGAGAGGGCCAGACGCAGTTGCTTTTCAAACATCAGGCCCAGCACCAGGGAAATGACCAAGGGCACCAGGGGATATCCGGCTTTTTGCAGGAAATAGCCGATGACCCCGAAGGCGAAGCTGATCCAGAGATCCCGTGTGGCGTAGGAAATGTTGTAGCAGCCCACCAAGCTGGCCATGATCACCACCGGCAGCAGCCAGGTTTTGCTGATGCGCAGGATCATCGGGAAAATCCGCGCACCGGCCGCGAACATCAGCACAAACATGAACAGGGACGCCACCAGAAAATAGGCGAAGATGCCGTAGAGCAACTGCGGGTTGTCGCGCATCAGCAGGGGCCCCGGTTCGATGCCGTGGAGCTGGAGCCCTCCCAGCAAAACGGCGGTGACCGCGTCGCCCGGAATGCCGAGTACCAGCAGGGGGATCAGGGTGCCGCCGATAACGGCGTTGTTGGCCGTCTCCGAAGCCACGATGCCCTGAATGTCGCCGGTGCCGAAGGTATCGGGGCGGGGCGCGTGCTTCTTGGCCTGGTCGTAGGCCACGAAGTTGGCCAGGGTGCCGCCGATGCCCGGCAGAATGCCGATAAGCACGCCGATGATGCCGGAGCGCAGAAAATTGCCGCGCGACCGGCGCAGTTCCGTCCGGGACATGGAGATATTTTTCAGATTGCTGCGCGGAATGATGTATTTCCGCGTGCACTGCTCCACTTCCCGAAAAGCCGGGGTGAGCACAAACAGGCCGATCATGGCCGGTATGGATGAAATGCCGCCGTCCAGCACGGTGAAGCCGAAGGTGTTGCGCATCATGCCGGTGGCCGGGTCCATGCCGATGATTGAGCAGAGCAGGCCCAGCAGGCAGGCGATCAGGCCCTTGCTGGGCGTGTTGCCGGACAGGCTGATCACGGTGGTGAAGCCGAAGATGATCACCGCCACGTATTCCACCGGCCCGAAGGCCACGGCGATGCGCGCGAAAAAGGGCGCCAGCAGGATCAGCGCCAGCCAGCCGATCATGCAGCCGACCAGATTGCTGGTAATGCCCACGCCCAGGGCTTTGCCCGCCTCGCCCTTTTGGGCCAGGGGAAAGCCGTCGAACGTGGTGGCGATGGAGGCCGGGGTGCCCGGCATGCCCAGCAGGATGGCCGTGACCAGACCGCCGGAAATGCCGCCGATATACACGCCGATCAGCATGGCAATGGCCATCAGGGCGTCCATGCCGTAGGTCAGGGGAATCAGCAGCACAATGGCCAGAATGGCCGTCAGGCCGGGGATCACGCCGAAAATCAGGCCGAACAGCGTGCCCAGGAAAACAAGCAGAAACGTGAGGGGGTCAAGCGCCGCCCAGAGTGCGTCCAGGATATTCATGGGGGCTCCAGCTTAAAACAACAGCGGTTCGGGCAGATAAATCTTGAAACAGCGGAAAATGACCCAGCAGGTCAGGGCCAGGCCACCGGCGTAAGCGGCCAGGGCCGCCGGTCTGACGTTTTTGACGCCTTCCAGCAGCAGGGGAAAGACGGCGAAATAGACCAGGATGGTGGCGTAAAAACCCACATGGATGAAGGAGAGAATGAAAAGAAGGATCATCAGAAACGTTTTGCCGAAGAGGGTGCGCTGTTCCGTGGCGGCGAACAACCGTTGCCCGAGCAGGGCCTTGCGTTCCTTGAACCAGAGAACCAGGCGCAGGCCGCAGGCCGCCAGCAGCAGAACGCAGACCGCCGTGGGAAAGCCGTCCGGCCCCAGATAGTCCGACGAGGCGACGAAGCCCGCGCCCTCCGTGGGGTAAAAGAGACAGAGCAGGCTGAGCAGGGCGGCTGTCAGCAGGATGCAGGGCTCGAGAAAAACCATGATGACCTCCCGGCGCGGCATGGGCCGATGGAGAAAGCGGGGGCATGCGGTCTCCGCATGCCTCCGCCCGTGGAAAGAAAAGTTCCGCTTCCGGCCTGTGTGGTATATGCCGGAAGCCGGAGGGGGAGCAATCTACTTTTTGGCCGTTTTCTTGATGTCAGCGGCTATCTGGTCATATACTTTTTCGTCGGCCTGGTAATACTTGATCCATTGGTCGCGGGGGATGAATTCCGCGATCATGGCCTTGCTCGCCGCGAAGCCCTGGAATTCCTGTGAATTGACGATTTTTTCCAAGGCCGCGCCCAACTGGTCCAGCACGGCGGGCGGCGTGTCCTTGGGAGCCCAGAGACCCTGGCGCTGCATGGGGATGTTGGTAATGCCGAGAGAACCCAGGGTTTCCACGCCCGGGAACTGGGGCATGCCCTTTTCGGTCAGAAGGATCAGAATCTTGCTGTCCCCGGCCTTGACCGCGTTCATGGCGCCGCCCGTGGGCTGGGAACGGATGTCGATCTTGCCGCCCTGGAGGGCGGTGGCCGATTCCGTGGTGCTGCCGAAGAAGACGGTTTTGAACTTGTCGCGGCTTTTGGTGGCGTTCATGAAAAATTCAAAAATGGTGTGCCCGTAGCCGCCGATAGTGGAAGTGCCCGCCACAATGGGCTTGTCGCTTTGGGCCGCGGCGGCCAGCAGCTCCGTGCCGTTTTTCCAGGGCGCGTCCGCACGGGCGATGAGGCAGTTGGGCGTGATCAGCGATTGGCCGATCATGGCGAAGTCTTTGTAGGAATAGGGCACGGTGCCCAGGGCGTGCGCACCCAGGAATGCCGTATGGTGTAAAAGCAGGGTGTGCCCGTCAGGCTTGCTGCCCGCCACATGGCGCAGGGCGTCGCGGGTATTGGCGCTGGGCATGTTGACCACAATGACCGGCTGGGAAAAAATTTGCAATTTGCCCGCGATTTCCGCGATCTTGCGCGCCGTCATGTCGCTTTCGCCGCCTGCGGAATAGGGCACGATGATGGTGATTTCCTTTTGGGGAAAAGCCGGTGCGGCCTGCGCGTTCGAGCCGAACACGGCGCCTGCCGCCAGAAGCATGAGACAGATCAGAGCGGATTTCATAACCTCTTCCTTGAATTGAGAGTACGACGCGCCAGTATGCGCCGGGAAAAAAACTGCACTCCACAGGCCTGCATAAGACCTTCCTCAACCAATATAGACTACAAGATAGCTGATTGACAAATGCCTTGGCTTGCCGTCATGTTGCGATGCAACACGAAAGCCGCCTTCGGCGCTTGCACTTTTTCCGCCCCTGGCGGGAAAAGTGCAAGCGCCGAAGGCGGCCGTATGGAAAAGTTGCCCAAGCTGGAGCAGTTAAGGTATTAAATGCTTGATGGAGCCCTGGATGAAAAAAATGCTGCACGCCCTGTTGGACCAGGTGGAGCTGCCCCGTGTTTTCCGTTACACGCAGTCCTTTCCCGACGAGTGCCTGGACGACATACCCGCCACTTTGGCCCGAGCCTGGGCGGCGTGCCCGGCGGCCAAGGCCGTGCGGCCCGGCATGCGCGTGGCCCTGAGCGTGGGCAGCCGGGGCATAGCCGAACTGCCCGTCCTGGTGGCCGCCATTGCGGCCCGGGTACGCGCTTGCGGTGCGGAACCCTTTGTGGTGCCCGCCATGGGCAGCCACGGCGGGGCCACGGCGGAAGGCCAGAAGGCGCTGCTGGCCGGGCTGGGCGTCACCGAGAGCAGTGCGGGCTGCCCGATTCTTTCCAGCATGGAAACCGTGGAAGTGGGCCGCCTGGACAACGGCATGTCCGTGCGCATGGATCGCCTGGCGCAAGAGGCCGACGGTATCATTGTCTTCAACCGCGTCAAGCCGCATAACGCCTTCCGCGCGGCCAACGAGAGCGGGCTGGTGAAAATGCTGGCCATCGGCCTGGGCAAGCAGGCCGGCGCGGACCAATGCCACCGCCTGGGCTTCGGCCAGATCGGCCGTCTGATCCGCGAAATGGCGATCATGAAAATCGAACGTTGTCCGGTGCTTCTGGGCATCGGCGTGGTGGAGAACGCCTACGAGCACCCCCATACCCTGTTCGTCGCCGGTCCGGAGGAAATCATGGCCCGCGACGCCGAGGCTTTGCTTCTGGCGCGTTCATTGATGCCGAGTCTGCCCTGCGCGCAACTGGACCTTCTGTTGGTGGATCGCATCGGCAAGGAATTTTCCGGCGGGGGCATGGACGGCAACATCACCGGGCGCTACAGCACTCCCTATATTTCCGGCGGGCCGGAGATTACCAAAATCGTGGTCTTCGACGTCACGGAGGCCAGTCACGGCAACGCCAACGGCGTGGGCCTGGCGGACGTGATCACCGAAGCCCTGGCCGCGCATTACGACAAGGCTTCGGTCTATGCCAACGGCCTGACCTCGCGGGTCACGGCTTCCGTGCGCCTGCCCATGGCCATGCCTGACGAGCGCACGGCATTGCTGGCCGGTTTCAAGGTCTGCTGCGCGTCAAACCCGGCCCTGCCTCGTTTTCTGCGCATCCCCGATACCCTGCATCTTGACCGGGGCTATGCATCGGAGGCGCTTCTGCCGGAACTGGGGGCTCTTGGCCGGGTGAAAATCCTTTCCGGGCCGGAGCCCATGCGTTTCGGAACGGGCGGCGGCCTGGAAGACCCCTGGTGGTGAGGCGGAGGGGCATCCTGAAGCGGCGACGGCCAGCGAGACAAATCAGCCGCACTCCGGCCATGAGCAAAGCGGCAAAGCAGATCATGAGGGCCGATAGTTCGCTTTTGCCCTCCGTCGCCTCCGATCCTGAACGGGCCAGTTCCTTCTCGCTATATTCCCGCGACTCCTGCATCGAACGGATCTGCCGCGTTTCGTATCGCATCCTCTTGCTGGACGACCAAGGCAGCCGAACTTCCCCCATGCCCCCTGAGAAAGAGTTTCTGTAGCTCGGGCGCTGGCCGCCCATAAGCGCGGACAGTTCCGGGTATGCGCGCGAGGGCGCGGCAAAGTCTTGCAGGGCACTGATCGATAAAGTACAGCTCGATCATATATTTCCATAGAAATTTATTTGACGCATTATGATAAAATACGTTAATTGCATAACAGATCTGACGATACAAACTGAATATTATTTTAATTTTTGGAGTATCTATGGATGACTATTTAAAAGAAGCTCTTGAAATTGCTAAAGCTCAAGCAAGCGTCAGAGTAATGAAAGAAGAGGAAATTACCGCCTTTGTTCAAAAGGTTACGCAAGGGATTCGTGTAGTAGCCGAAACCGAACAGCCTGTGGAACTGAGTACTGAAGAGATGGTCCTTGAAGGACGCAAATCTGTGAAAGAAAAATCTGTCACATGCCTTGAATGTGGAAAAAATTTCAAAGTTCTGACCAAGCGTCATTTGGCTACCCACGGAATAAGCACTGATGAGTATCGTGAGAAATGGGGATTCAAAAAAGGTTCTGCGCTGGTGTGCAAGGCATTACAGCGTGAACGTCGCAAAAAGATGAATGACATGAAGCTCTGGGAAAGACGCCGGAAACCCAAAACAGACTGATCATTTTTGTTTCTTCTCTCAGAAGGCCTCGGACGCGGGAACCCCCTTGTCTGAGGCCTTCTGCGCTATGGCCGGGCTCGGACCAAAAAACGGACAGCAGTATTCACCGGACGGTTTCGGGGGCCGTAGGAACGACCCTGCTGGCATCAAAATTGAGGTATAGCTCATACTCTGAGCCATTGATCCGCGCTCGGCCCCCATTACCTGAAAGGTAGAAGGCTCCTGCGGCGCTACCTGTGTTCTGGTGAAACTGAATGTACCCGGCCCCACCAGTAATATTCCGTATGGCGTCGCCCTGCTTGACTCCCAGGGCGGCGCTGTTCCCCCCGTGGCCCCGGAGAAACAGCCCCCTCAAATCGGGCACCTGGCCGCCGAGAAGCGCGGACAGTTCCGGGTACGCGCCATGCCGGCCAGTAAAGTGTTGTCGGGTGGGCTGGATACAGGTATAAGGAACGAGCACGGCTACCCAACCACCCATGCGCTTGGCACAGTGCAAATGGAAGGAGGGTATCAGCCATGCAGCGAGTTGTTTTCGCCGCGATCATCGCGCTGGTACTGGTCCTGCTTCTAGCTTCTTCGGCTAGATAACAGTTGACCCCGAACCATCGCGACATGGTTCGGGGTCGAAAACGTGGCCCGCTACTGGTGGCCGTGTAAAGCGCTCACGCGCTGTGCCAGCCCCGGTTCCTGTTGACGCAGGGGCCGGGGTTCCCTTTTTAGATAACGCCTCCATGTCTGTTTGGCAAGAGCCTCATGGCTGGGCACGGATCAGGTAGTGGACGGCCTGATTGGCGGGGCGATTTTCAATGCTTTCCCCTTCTATGGGGCCGGTGATAGCGGGCGCGTATTTCAACGCTCCCCATCTGCTTCATCCCCGGCCCGATCCGTGTACGACGATATGTGTACATGGCCTTTGGCAAGATCAGCTTGGGTCGTGCCTGACTCCGCCGAATTTCCCCATGCCCCCTGAGAAAGAGTTTCTGTAGCTCGGGCGCTGGCCGCCCATAAGCGCCGACAGTTCCGGGTACGCGTCTTGGTGAAGTTTTGCCTACCGTAAAGCTGAGATCTCAAGCTTAGTCTGATCTTAAAAGGAGGGACGGCCACCGGAGGTAACCGGTGGCCGCAAAGAGGGGGATGTTCCGATGGTTAGAGGATTCTATTCAACGGAGGAGGTTTTTCGGGGGCTCCGCGCCGCCCCTGATGGGGGTTGGGGTGGCGCGGAAATTTGTTTTATTCTTTCGTATATCTTGACCGCCTGTCGGCAGATATTTTTTTACGTGGCGCCCGGTATTTTGGACGCCGTTGTCTTTCTTATAGCAATGCTCGTGCCAAAGCTGGATAACACAGCTAATATATTATAATTCAATAGAATTTTGAATGGGAGCCCGAAATGAAGGCGTATATTTTTTATGCAAGCCTGCTTCAGGCTCGTATAAAAAATATACAGATGGCTATATTTCATACAGGGTGCGGCGTTGCCCCACCAGACATAAAACCGTTTCCGATTATTTGCCCCTTGATATTTCGTATGGCGTCGCCTTGCGGACGCCCAGCGCCGCCGAATTCCCCCCGTGCCCCCTGAGAAACAGCCTCCGCAGATCGGGCCCATGGCCGCCCACGAGGGCCGACAATTCCGGGTACGCGCGTACTGCCCGACAAAGCTTTGTGGGGAGCGGGAAACGAGTATAACATCAGCGCACGGCTACCCCGTTCCTGATCCGCGCTTGGCACGGCGCAAACTATCAAAGGGGGGCCGCATGAGACGCTATGTCGTCTTGGTGTTGCTGGTACTCCTCGCCCTGCTGCTGCGGGGCGATAGTCGGCCTTAAATGAGGCTGGCCTCGTATCAGCTTACACCTGATACGAGGCCGAACGGTTGATAAACCCAGTAGGTAGCCGTGCACGGGGGCGCTAACCGCGCCGTGCCGACCCCGGTTCCTGTTGACGCAGGGGCCGGGGTTCCCTTTATGGATAACGCCTGCAGGCCGAATTGGCAAGTCTCAGGACTGTGAGGAAATGGGAGACGATGTATAGAATGCGTCGGAAGCGCACGTTTTCAGCTCTTCCTTGTGCGGAACGATTTGTTCGTTCAGTTCTTCGCAGCCCAATGCCGGGCTTCAGTTGTTGGCGGCAACGCCGTCTTATGGATGAAGACAGCAATGACAGGCGGCCCAAACGGGAACGAAGCGCGAACTGTAATGCCCGGAGGCCAGAATAAAACAAGGGGAGGAGAACGGAATGTCCTTGGCAGTGAGGGGCGGGCGGCTTCTCTGAATCTGATTTTCGGCGCGCTCAGGTCCGGCGCGCGCGTTTCAGCCGCCGCCAGAGCGTGGTGCGGTGGACGCCCAGAGCGGCGGCCGCCTCAATAATACTGTGGCGGTGTTCCTCCAGGGCCCGCCTGATCTCCTCATCGCTGGGCGCGCGCCGGGCTTGTCCCGCCGCCTGCCCGGCCTGTTGGTCTTCTTCCAGGATATCGTACAGGCCTGATGCCTCCAGATGCACATGGTCTGCCGCGCAGAGCACCACATATCGCTCGATGACGGCCTGCAATTCGCGGACGTTGCCGTCCCATTTCCGCTCCATCAGAATTTTCAGGGCCTCGGGCGTGATCTTGCCCGAGATTTTGCCGTATTTGGCGCAGAACTTTTCAAGAAAGGTCCGGGCCAGGTCCCGGATGTCGCCCCGGCGTTCCCGCAGGCTGGGGATGTTCAGGCGCAGAATGTTCAGCCGGTAATAGAGATCCTGGCGAAATGCCCCCTGTCGCACCGCCTCTTCCAATTCCTTATTGGTGGCTGAAATGACCCGGCAGCGGGCCTTGACGAGCCTGTCGTCGCCCAGGCGCATGAAGTCTCCGTCCTGGAGCACGCGCAGCAGGCGGCTTTGCATTTCCAGGGGGATTTCCCCGATTTCGTCCAGAAAGACGGTGCCCTTGCCCGCGTATTCAAAAACGCCCTGCTTGCCGCCGCGCCGGGCGTCGGTGAACGCGCCGCGCACGTAGCCGAAGAGCTCGCTTTCCATCAGCGTGACCGGCAGAGCCGCCAGGTTGACGGCCACGAAAGGCTCGTCCCGGCGGGGGCTGGCATTGTGGATGGCATGGGCAAACAGCTCCTTGCCCACGCCGGTCTCGCCATGCAGAAGTATGGCGGCGTCGGCCTGGGCGTACTGGCGGGCTTTGGCCTTGGCCTTTTGCAGTGCAATGCCGGTGCCCACGATATCCTCAAAGCAAAAGCGGGAGCTGTGTCCCCGGTCCCCGCGTTCCGTCTGGGGCCGGGCCGAAACTTCCCGTCCGACGTCCAGGCTGATGAGCCCGTTGATGCCGAAGGTTTCGGGTTCGATTCTTTGCCAGCGGGCCACGCATTCCCGCTTGTTGTCGCCGCAGGCGAACACGGTCTTGCCCGTGCCGTTCAGAAAAAAAGAGGACGTGAAGTGGCGCTGGAAAAAAGGGATCTGCTGCATGCCGAGCCCCAGAAGCTGCTTCTTGCCCACCCCGGCCAGGCGGTCCGCCGGTGCGTTGCTGTAGAGCACATGCCCGTCGCCGTCCAGGGCGATCAGGCCCTCGTCCAGTTGATCCAGGATGGCCGCCATACGGCGTATTTCCCGCCGGGAGTCGTCGCGCGCCTCAATAATCCGCAGGGCCCCATCGCAGGCCTGGCGCAGGCTTTCCTGGCTGGCATTGAGCAAGACGGCGGGGATGCTGTTTTCCCGGCATACTTTCACTACCTGTGCGCCCCCCACGATCACTTCCGCCTTGTGTTCCAGGGCCGTGAAAATGGCTTCCAGACAATCTCTGGGTGAGGACAGGGCAACGAAACGCAGGTCCAGGTCAAGGAGATCCATGATCTTTTTAGCGCCTTCCAGCATGTTGGCATAGGCGATAAATGTCATATTGCGGGAAATTTTCTGCGCCTCGCGCATGGCGTCAATGATATCGAAAGGCGTCACCTGGATCTGAACAATGGGGATGGTGCTTGGACCACGTTTCTGGGTTTTGCGCAGAAGCTCGGCTATGCCGCCTCGGCTGATGATCACTTCAATGGAGGAGGTTCTGGCGTACTCCACCACACTGGCGGCGGATTGGTCCAGGACGCTCATGGCCAGAATGTTGTGCTCGTCCTTGGGAATGGCCTGGTAAAAAGCCTGGATCAGGCTTTCGTCGGGCGCGGCGAAAAAGATGCGCGGGGCTGGATCGGGCATGGCGATCTCCTCTGTGTTGCACCGTTGCATGTAGCGTCTATTTAGGTTGCGTGCAACGCATTTGCAAAAAAAAGAGTCTCTGATCGCATTGTATTTATAGCATATCTTATTATGGTGCGTATCTTGCTATAGAGGGGCGTTTGAGATGGGCACGCACATTTTCCCCCTTACTCCACGGAGTCGGCATGAGCACACGTATCGGTACGTTTCTGGGCTGCATTTTCGGGCTCTTCCTGGCCGGGGAGCCCGCTTTGGCGGCCCCGGCGGCATATCCCGACAGGGAAATCCGCTTGATCGTCCCGTACAAAACCGGGGGCCAGAGCGATCTGACCGCCCGCAAGCTGGCTAAAATCATCCGGGACAAGAAGCTGCTGCCCCAGCCGGTGGTCGTGGTGAACATTCCCGGAGCCAACACCCAGGAAGGTTTGCGCGCCGCCATGCGGGCCGATCCCGACGGCTACACCCTGCTGCTGCACCACTCAGCCCTTGTGACCATGAAGGCCCTGGGCCGGATTCCCATGAGCTGGCACGATTTCGAGATGATCGGCCAAGCCCTTGAGATGTCCAATTCCCTGGTGGTCAATCTGGATTCGCACTTCAAGACGATTTCGGAATTCATCGAGGCCGCGAAAAAGGAACCCGGCAAGTATCACATCGCTATTCCGGGCGTGGGCGGCGTGGCGCATCTGGCCCTGCTGGACGTGCTGGTACGTACCGGCATTCAGGACAAGGTGGAGATCACGCCCTTTGACGGGGCCTCCGAGGCGGTGGCCGCCCTGATGGGCGGGCGCGTGGATATGCGCACCGCGCCCAATGCCGATATGGCCCGCTTTGTCATCGCGGGCGAGCAGCGGGTGCTGCTGGTCATGGGCGAGGACAAGCTGCCCGGCATCAACGTTCCGTGTTACGCCGCCGATCTGGGCCTGAAAAATACCCTGATTCTGCATAACGGCGTTTTTGCCCCTCGGGGTACCCCTGAGGAAATCAGAAACGCTTTGGCCCATGCTTTGCAAGAAGCCGTGGAAAGTGAAGAATTTCAGACCTTCGCAACACAGCAGATGGCTCGGGGCCGCTTCCTGGACGCGGCTGATTGGGCCGAAGTTTTTGCGAAAGACGAAGAAAACACCGCCGCTGTCGCCAAATTTATCACCCGGTAGCGGCGTGACGGCTTTGACTGTTTTATCGGCCGGGGTGGGCATGCTTTTTTGCGCGCGTTCCGGTTTCCCGCCAGAGATAAGGTTGATGAGAATTTTCAAATCCCTCCCTCTTTTGTTTTTTGTCCCGCCCGGCGCATTGCCCGCCACAGCACGGCCCTGGGCGGCGCATTCCGGCGCGCGCGGCGCGTAAGCACGGTCGATTCCGAGGAAGCATCATGGAACAAGGCATCGTTACTCTGGACGACAAGGACAATGTGGGCGTGGCGGTGCGGGAACTGCACGCGGGCGGTCAATCCCGCCGTGGCGGAGCGCATTCTGGCTTGTGTGGATAAAAACGTGCGCCGCCTGCGCCGGGCCGCGAGCAGCGTGGCGCGCAACGGCGCGGGCGCGGACATGCTGGTGTCGCCGGGCAATGTCGCCGGCGTCGTGAGCAATGTGGTGGAAAAGGCCCTGGGCGGCCTGAAAAAGGCCGGTAACGCGCCGTTTCAGGATGTGCTGGACTACGGCTGCCCGCCACGGGGCCTCGGCCTTTATCTGATGGACGGGCCGGGCCACGACGGGGAAGCCGTGACCGGCCAGGTGGCTTCCGGCGCGAACCTGGTGCCCTTTACCACGGGCCGGGGCACGCCGCCGGTTTCCCCGGTGTGCCGGTGCTCAAGATTACGGGCAATCCCATGCTGTTCAAAAGCATGGCCGCCAATCTGGATTTCGATGCCGGAAGACTGTTCAGCGAAGGGCTGCCCCTGAAGGTCCTGGGCCGCGATCTTTTTGAAGCGCTGTTGCGCACGGCTTCCGGCGAGCCCACTAAGGCGGAGCTGCTGGGGCACGAGGAACTTTTCTGCATTTCGCGTTTTATGGCTACCCATCGTTGCTGCGAAGGCTGCGGCGAGGCTTGAGAAGCATCGACACTTTATGCGCCGACGCGTGTCGGCAGGAGGCAAGGTATGAAGTATATCCGTTCTCGCGTGCAGAACCGGGAGACCGTGTATGGCGTCTGGTGCAGTCTGGCTTCTTCCATCTGCGGCGAGATCGTCGCGGGCGCGGGGTATGACTGGATGTTGCTGGATGTGGAACACGCGCCGGGCAGCCCCGCCACCTTGCTGCCGCAGTTGCAGGCCGCGGCGGCTTTTCCCGCCGTGCCCGTCGTGCGCCTGCCCATGTCGGACCGGGTCTGGTGCAAATGGGCGCTGGATCTGGGGGCCTCGGGCATCATGTTCCCCAACATCGACAACGCGGCCCAGGCGGAAGAGGCCGTTTCCTTCATGCAGTACCCGCCGTGCGGCGTGCGCGGCGTGGGACAGGCCGTGCGGGCCTCGGATTACGGGCGGGAATTCAGGCGCTATGCCGCCTGCGCCCAGCGGGAGCTTTTGGGCGTCATGCAGATCGAAAGCCCGGAAGCCGTGGGGCAGTGTTCGGCCATCGCGGCCGTGCGGGGCGTGGATGTGCTTTTTGTGGAACCGGTGGATCTGGGCGTAAGCATGGAGATGCCGGAGAATTTCGCGGACCCGCGTTTTATGGCGGCGTTGCGGGGCATTGCCGATGCGGCGCGCGGGCGGGGCAAGGCGGCGGGCATCTTGCTGCCCACGCCGGATCTGGCCCCGGCCGTGCGGGAAATGGGCTACACCTTTATCAGCGTGGGCTCGGATGCCGCGTTGCTGGCGCAAGCCTTGGCCGACAACCTGAAAGCCCTCTGGGGTTCCGAAAAATAGGCGAGACGCCGACCCCGGCTCAGGCCGGGGTCGTGCCTTCCTCGGCGTCCAGCAGGCCCAGCAGTTCGCTGGTCTTGTCCTCCAGCAGCGCGGGATCGGCGCGGCTTTCCACATTCAGGCGCAACAGGGGCTCGGTGTTGGACATGCGCAGGTTGAAGCGCCAGTCCGCGAACTCCAGATTGACGCCGTCCAGGTGGTCCTCGTGCAGGGCCCCATCCGCATAGCGGTCGCGGAGTTTTTGCATCAGCCGGGGCGCGTCGGCCACCCGCCGGTTGATTTCGCCGCTGCAGGGATAGGCGGCCATACGCTCGCTGACCAGTTCGGCCAGGGATGCGCCCGAGCGGCTGAGCAACGCGGCGATGAGCAGCCAGGGCAGCATGCCCGAATCGCAGTAGGCGAAATCCCGGAAATAGTGGTGGGCGCTCATTTCGCCGCCGTAAACCGCGTCTTCGGCGCGCATGCGTTCCTTCATGAAGGCGTGGCCGGTCTTGCCCATGATCGGCGTGCCTCCGGCGGCCAGAACCATTTCGCGCGTGTTCCAGTAGACCCGCGTGTCGTGGATGACCTTGCCGCCCGGAAAGCGCCGCAGCAGTTCCCCGGCCAGCAGGCCGATCAGATAATAGCCCTCAATGAAGCGGCCCTCGCTGTCGTAAAAGAAGCAGCGGTCGAAATCCCCGTCCCAGGCAATGCCCAGGTCCGCACCGGCCCGGCGCACCGCTTCGGCCGTGGCCTGGCGTTTTTCCGGCAAAAGGGGATTGGGCACGCCGTTGGGGAAATGCCCGTCCGGTTCCATCTGGCGGCAGACAAAGTCAAAGGGCAGGGACGGGGCCAGCTCGCGCAGCACCAGCCCGGCGCAGCCGTTGCCCGCGTCGGCCGCGATTTTTAAAGGCCTGCCCGAGTCTGCCGCATCCCGCGCGCCGCTGTAGTCCAGCAGCCAGTTCAGATAGTCCGGCCTGAAACAGGCCGGGCGCACGTTGGAAAGCGCGCCCGGCGCGGGCGCATTCTGCGGAGCTTGCGTTTCAAGCAGCCGGGCCACGCGCTCCCTGAGTTCGTACAGGCCGGAATCCCCGCTTATCGGTACGGCCCCGGCGCGGACCAGTTTGAAGCCGTTTTCGTCCGCCGGGTTGTGGCTGCCGGTGATCATGATCCCGGCGTCAAAAGGCTGGTTGGCGGCGGCGTAGTAGATTTCTTCCGTACCGCAGAGGCCCAGATCCGTGACCCGCGCCCCGGCGGCCAGCAGTCCTTGGGCCAGGGCGTCGCGCAGCTTCGGTCCGGACAGACGGGCGTCGCGACCCAGTACCACGGAACGCGCGCCCAGCACGTCCGCCACGGCCTGGCCCAGGGCACGGGCCAGATCGGGATTGAGAGCGTCCGGCACGCGGCCCCGGATGTCATAGGCTTTGAAGCAGGAAAGATCGTAGGTCATGGCTTCCTCGCAAGCAGTGGCGGTTTTTCCCGCATGCTTGTGGAAGAGGGCGGCGATGTCAAGGGCGGGGCCTGGGCGACGTTCGGACTTCACCATACACGACGGGCATGTTACGGAAAGGTATGAGTCCATTTGCTCAAGCGGCGGATTGTCGCCGGACGTTGAGCCCAAACCCCGCGTACCCATAGGTGATGTTATGTCTCAGTTTCCTGCGATGGAAGTCAGACGCAAAGACGGCAAGGAATCCTTTGTGGGCTTGGAACCAAAGCGTACCCTTCAAGATTTTTGGGCCTGGGCCTTTTCCGATCTCGTCGGCAATACGGAGCGGGGAAAACTGGCCGAATATATAGTGGCGACGGCTATCGGCTGCCATATGGAGACCAGCCCGACCTGGGAAAGTTTTGATCTGCTTTCCCCTGAGGGAATACGAGTTGAGGTCAAAACTTCGGCATATATTCAGTCATGGGAGCAAAAAAAGTTTTCAACCATTACTTTTAATATTCCGCAAACGCGTTATTGGGATGGAACAGCATACGCCGAAGAGAAAAAGCGCCAGGCTGACGTGTATGTTTTTTGCATCTTGAAGCATAGAGACCGGAAGACCATCGATCCCCTAGATCTGAGCCAGTGGGCTTTTTATGTCGTTGCCACCAAAAAACTCGACAAGACTTTCGGAAATCAGAAAACTGTATGCCTGAACAGATTGACGGCACTGTGCAATGTCATGCCGTGTGACTATGCCGCATTGAGGAACACCGTCAGGGATGCGGTTGGGTGAGTTTGCCGTCTGTCGCCGACAGAGGGAAGAAGCTGTATAAAAGAAGAGGCTGCTGCACATTGTGTGCAACAGCCTGAAGTCTTTTCAAGAGCAACGGAGCTCAAAAATGAGAATTGAATTGTAGGCAAAGCCACGTTTCTTACTCTCTAGTTTTTATGGTAAATTTTTGACAAAATTTCTTTATGTAACAAAAAAACTCCCGTTTCTTTTCAAATGCCTTGGCATTCAATGAAATGGGAGTTCCTGAAATCATCTAGTGGCGGAGGGGGTGGGATTCGAACCCACGTACCGGCTATTAACCGATAACTCGATTTCGAGTCGAGCGCGTTACGGCCGCTTCGCTACCCCTCCGCGTCGTATGGCGGAGTCGCGCCGGGCAAATTGCCACAGCGGAATCGGAGAAACCTTCTAGCGTACTTTCGCGTGAAAGGCAACGCCACACGGGCTTTTTTCGCCGGATACCCGATGCCGTCCGGCGTGGCTGCACCGCGTCTGAGGCAGGGCGTATGCTTATGGCTTCTGTACGATTGCGGCGCCGAACGCCCCCACGCGCCCGCATGATTACTTTTTGTCCAGCACCGCCATGACTTCCAGGGCATCGGCCTGCCGCGGATCGGCCTGCAGGGCGCGCAGGGCCGTATCCTCGGCCTGGGCGCGCCGATGCCACTCCAAATACATTTTTGCCATTTTGCCGAAGGTGGAGGGATGGCCGCCGAAAGTGCGCAGAATGGCCTTGTAGATATTTTCGGCCTTTTCGAATTCACGCAGTTTCAGCCAGGCGGCCACGGCTCCGGTGTAGGCCGCCGCTTCACGGGGTTGAGCCTGCATGGCTTCCTCATACATTTCGGCGGCTTCCGTATATTGTCCGGCGGCGGTGAAAATCTGGCCCAACTGGATGCGGATGCCTTCCTCGTCGCTGAATTCCTCGGCCACGCGTTTCAGAAAAGCGCGTCCCTTGGCGGGCTGGCCTTCGTGTATCAGTTGCACGCCGGTCCGGATCAGATTTTTTTTGCGTTCCAGGCGCGCTTCGGCTTCCTGCCGGATGGAATTCTCCGCCTCTTCCCGCAAAATTTTGGCCAGGCCGTCCAGCACGGTGGCCAGGGCGCTTTCCTTGCCCTGATGATAGAAAATCTCGCGGGGGATGCCGCTTTGGGCGGGGTCGAGCAGAGGCTGCATGCTCTGATGATGGACCAGGGCGCTCAGAAATTCGCTGATCTGGATGTCCAGCTCCGCCCTGGCCGCGCGCGTCAGCTGCAGGCCCGCGTATTGGCGCAGGGCAGCGCTCATGGAGGTCAGGGCCCGCTTCACTTCATTGCGGCGCAGATAGCCGTTGGCGCGGGCGATGTTTTCACGCACTTCCTTGGGCGCGACGGTGAGCATGGTTATTTTGCCTCCTGCCAATGCGCCGCGATGGCCTGTCGGTGGGACTGCAAAAGATTCAGCGCGGCTCTCGGCACCAGATAATCCACACTGCGTCCGGCCAGCCAGAGTTCGCGGATGCGCGAGGCGCTCACGGCCAGCCAGGGCAGCGGCAGAAAATGCGCCAGCCCGCCGCCGGGCAGGGCCATGCAGCGGCCTCCGGGCAGAACAGGCGGGTGTTCGCGGGCCTCGGGCCAGAGGGCGCTGGTCATGTCCGTGAATTCCTCGGCTGTGAGATCGCCGCGCGGCACCACCACGAAGTGGCAGAGCCGGGGCAGTTCCAGGCCCTGGTGCCAGGTGGGCAGCAGGGCGAAATCCGGGCTGCCCAGCAGAAAATAGAAGTCCGTGTCCGGCTCCGCCGCGCGATAGGCCTGCAAGGTGTCCCAGGTGTAGGAGGGGCCGTCCCGCAGGGCTTCCAGACGGTTGCAGCGCAGCCAGGGCAGGGGGGCCAGGGCCGCCTCCAGCATGGCGGCGCGCAGCTCAAAGGGCAGCAGGTGCCCGGTTTTCTTGTGCGGCGGCTGGGCGCAGGGCACCATATCCACACCCTGCACCAGGTCGCCCAGTGCCTCGCGCGCCTCCACGGCCAGACGCAGATGACCCACGTGCGGCGGATTGAAACTGCCGCCCAGAATGGCCCGGCCCGGACGCCGGACGCCGTGCGCCGTCATTTACTGCCGTACCTGCCCCTGGCCCAGCACCACGAATTTGGTGGTGGTCAGCTCCTGCACGCCCATGGGGCCGTAGGCGTGCAGCTTGGAGGTGGAAATGCCGATTTCCGCGCCCAGGCCCAGTTGGCCGCCGTCGTTAAAACGGCTGGAGGCGTTGACCGCCACCATGGAGGCGTCGGCCTCGCGCAGAAAACGCATGGCGTGGCCGTAGTCGCGGGTGCAGATGATTTCGGTGTGGTTGGAGCCGTAACGGGCGATGTGGTCCAGGGCCGCGTCCAGATCGTCCACCACGAGCACGGCCAGGATCAGGGCGTGGAACTCCTGGCCGAGATCCTCGGGCTGCAGAAGCACGGCACCGGGGCCGAGCAGGGGCAGGGCTTCCGGGGAGGCCCGGAATTCCACCCCGGCGGCGCCCAGTTTCGCTGCCGCCAGCGGCAGAAAGTTCGTTGCCGCGTCCTTGTGCACCAGCAGGCATTCCAGGGCGTTGCACACGCCGGGCCGCTGCACCTTGGCGTTGAAGACGATCTCCAGGGCCTGATCCTGATCCGCATCCGCGTCGATAAAGGCGTGGCAGACGCCCTTGAAGTGCTTGAGCACCGGCATGGTGGCCGCTTCGGTGACGGCGCGCACCAGGCCTTCGCCGCCGCGCGGGATGATGACGTCGATGTACCGGTCCAGCTTGCACAGGGCCGTCACCGCCGCATGGTCCGTGATGCCCACCAGCTGCGCGGCCTGGGGCGGCAGGCCCGCGTCGGACAGGGCCGTTTGCAGCAGCCCGGCCAGCGCCGTGTTGGAATGCAGGGCCTCGCTGCCGCCGCGCAGAATCACCGCGTTGCCCGCCTTGATGCAGAGGATGGCCGCGTCGATGGTCACATTGGGCCGGGCCTCGTAAATCATGGCAATGACCCCGAGGGGGATGCGCATGCGTCCCACCAGCAGGCCGTTGGGCTGTTGCCATTGCTGTTCCGTGACGCCCACGGGATCGGGCAGCTGGGCCACATGCAGGCAGGCCGCGCGCATCTCGGCCATGATGGCCGGGGTCAGGGTCAGGCGGTCCAGACGCGGGGCATCCAGGCCCGCGGCGCGGGCCGCGTCCAGATCCTTGCGGTTGGCGGTCAGGATTTCCTCTTCCCGCGCGGCCAGCTGGTCCGCCAGTCCGATCAGGGCCCGCGTCTTGATTTCGGCGCAGGCCCGGCTCATGGCCCGGGCCGCTTCACGGGCCCGCGCGGCCAGGCGTTCCATTTCTTCCGCAGGCGTCATGGCTGCTCCTTTGCGCCGCCGTGAGCGGCGGGGATATTTATTTTGACAGGGAGGCTGGCTTTGGCCTATGTAAATAGTTCCGTCAGGAACAGCCTGCCCGCGTCGCGGGCTTCCGGCTTTGGGCAGTTCCGTCTCCCTAAGGAGTTTTTGATACATGAATCCGCAAAAGAATCAAGGCGAGGAGACTTCGCCCCTGTTTCGCGATCTGCAGGCTGAAGTCAGTTCCGAAAGCGCGCCCCTCCTGCAGTTCATGCTGCGCCATGCGGGCATTATCGCCGGTGTGGTGATCCTCTTTCTGCTGGTCCTGGCAGGCACGGGCATCTGGCGCTGGTACAGCGGCGGCAAGAACGAGGACGCCCGCCAGGAACTGGCGCGCGTCAGCATGACCATGCAGGGGCAGGAACGCCTCAAGGCCCTGGCCGCCCTGGCCGACAAGGCCCCGTCCGACGTGCGCCTTTCCGTGCTGTTGGCCTGGGCCCAGAGCGCCCTGGAGAGCGGGGACGCCGCTGTTGCCGCCGAGGTTTACGCCAAAGCCGCCAAGCTGGACGCCGACGGCGCGCTGGGTCTGGCCGCCGCCCTGGGCGAGGCCGGAAGCCTGCTCAAGGCGGGCAAGAACGCCGAGGCCCTGACCTTGCTGCAGGGCCTGGAAGCGCGCCTGCCGGGTGAAAACCGTTCCGTCCAGCTGCGCCAGATGCTGGCCGAAGCCGCCGCCAGGGCGGGGCAGAAGGATCTGGCTGCCAAGACCTACCAGGCCCTGGCTCAGGAAGTGAACGGTCTTGACGGGGAGTATTTCCGCGTCCGGGCCGAGGCGCTGGTTCCCGCCGCCGGGAGCGCGCCTGAAAAGCCGGTTCAGAACTAGTGTCTGATTGCGAAAATTTCGAGCATGGCCATGCTCGAAATTTTCGCAGGATCGTCAACGAAAAAACGTGGTTTTTCGTTGACTCACGGCGGTTACGCCGCCGCAAAACCCTACGGGTTTTGTGTGTCTGATTTTCCCAATTAGACACGAATACGCCGTAATGCGTGCCGGACGCCGACCGCGCCCGGCGACGCCGGGGCGGAAAAGTCCGGCTGGGGGTATCCATTTGCGGCCCGCGCGGCACGCGCGCAGGGTCTGGAGGAAGCATGAGCAACGATCCGCTGTTGCGCGGCGCCCGTGGGGAGCGCCATCTGTTATTGGGCAATGAAGCTATCGTGCGCGGCGCTCTGGAAGCGGGCGTGCACATGGTTTCCTGTTATCCGGGCACGCCGTCCTCGGAAGTGGCCGACACCTTCCTCCGCTTGGGCGGTGAGGGCCGCTACCGGCTGGAATACTCCATCAACGAGAAGGTCGCCATGGAAGTGGCCGCCGGCGGTGCCTTGGGCGGCGCCATGAGCCTGGTGGCCATGAAGCATGTGGGCCTCAACGTGGCCGCCGATCCCCTGTTTACCTCGGCCTATATCGGCCTGCCCGGCGGTCTGGTGGTGCTCACGGCCGACGACCCCGGCTGCCATTCCAGCCAGAACGAGCAGGACAACCGCCATTACGCCCGTTTCGCCTCTCTGCCCTGTTTTGAGCCCGTTTCGGCTCAGGAAGCCAAGGAAATGACCCGCGAGGCCTTCCGTCTGGCCCGCGAACTGCAACAGCCGGTCATGTTGCGCACTACCACCAGGGTCAGCCATATGCGCGGGCCCGTGGATTTTGACGATCTGCCCGCGCCCCAGCCCAAGGTGGCCTTCAAGCGCGAGCCGGGACGCTTTGTGCCGGTGCCCGCCGTGGCCTGCCGCCGTCATCTGGCTCTGGACGCCAACCTGGAAAAGGCCCGCCAGATCGCCGAGGGCAGCCGCTTCAACGTGGAGCGCGAACCCGCCGGACAGACCCGCCTGGGGATCATCGCCAGCGGCGTGGCCCGCAATTACCTGGCCGACGCCCTGGCCAGCGGCGGTTGGGAAGACCGCGTGCGCGTGCTGGAACTGGGCATGACCTGGCCCCTGCCCAGCGAAATGATCGTCGCGTTCCTCCAGAAATGCGACCGGGTGCTGGTGCTGGAGGAAGGCGCGGACCTGCTGGAACAGGACGTGCGCGCCCTGGCCCAGCGGCGCGGCCTGAACGTGCGCATTGAGGGCAAGAATGAAAATCTGACCGGCCAGGGGGAATATTCCACCACCCTGGTGCTGCGTCGCCTGTCCGCCTGGCTGGACTGCCCTTGTCCGGCCAAGCCCGCGCGTCCCGTGGAGGCGCAGCTGCCGGGCCGTCCGCCCAACCTCTGCCCCGGCTGTTCGCACCGCGCCGTTTACTATGCCGTGCGTCAGGTCTTCGGGGACGAAGCCATCTATTCCAGCGACATCGGCTGCTACACGTTGGGCCTGCTGCCGCCCCTGCGCACCGCGGACTTTCTGGTCTGCATGGGCTCGTCCATTTCGGCGGGCAGCGGCTTTGCGCGGGCTTCGGGCAAGCCGGTGGTGGGTTTCATCGGCGACTCCACCTTTTTCCACTCCGGCATGACCGGCTTGGCGAATGCGGTCTTCAACCACCACGATCTGCTGTTGGTCGTTCTGGACAACGGCACCACGGCCATGACCGGCCATCAGCCCAATCCCGGCATGCTGCAGGAAATGCTCGGCGACATGAGCGTGCATATGGATATGGAAGCCGTGGTGCGCGGCCTGGGCGTGACCGAATGCGTCAAGGTAAAGGCCTTCAATCTCAAGGCCGTGACCAAGGCCCTGGAGGAAATGAAGGACAAGTCCGGGGTGCGGGTGCTCATCGCCGAGGAGCCGTGCGTGCTCTATGCCCGTCGTCGCCTCAAGAAAGGGCAGCCCCAGGTGGCCCAGGTGGTGCAGCAGGGCGAGGAAGCCTTGCGCTGCCTGGAGCAGCTGGCCTGTCCGGCCTTTTATCGCCAGGGCGACAATCTGGCGGTGGATGAAACCCTGTGTTCCGGCTGCATGATCTGCCTGCAGATCGCTCCCACGGCCTTTAAAGCCAAAAAGCGCTGAGTGGTGAAACAATGAAAGCACACGACAAGCAAAAACGGATGCGGATTTATTTCACCGGCGTGGGCGGCCAGGGCACGTTGACCGCGACCACCCTGCTGGCGCGTACGGCCCTGCAGGCCGGTCTGGACGTGGTGGCCGGCGAAGTGCACGGCATGGCCCAGCGCGGCGGCGTGGTGGAATCCGTGCTGTTGCTGGGCGGCTGGCGTTCGCCCAAACTGGACTTCGGGGAGGCCGATGTGCTGCTGGGCTTTGAACCTCTGGAAACCCTGCGCGGCCTGCCCTATCTGCGGCCCGGCGGCACGGTGTTTTCCAGTAGCGATCCCCTGCCGCCGGTCAGCGTCTCCCTGGGACAGGCCGGCTATCCTGACATGGCCTATATTGAGGAACAGACCCGGCTGGTGGCCGGGCAATGCCGCTTCATTCCCTGCCGCGAGCTGGGACTCCGGGCCGGTTCGGCCCAGAGCGGCAATACCGTGCTGCTGAGCGCGGTCTGCGCCTCCGGCGTGCTGCCTTTCGGCGTGGACGCCTTGGAAACGGCCATCAAGAAGTTTCTGCCCGCTAAGCTGCAGGAGTCCAATCTTAAGGCCTTGGAGTTGGGCAAGACTCTGGCCTAAGTCTGTTGGCACTACGGCCCTTTCGCCCTCTGCCTGCGTCAGAAAGACTTTTTATTCCGGCCGAGTACCACAAGAGTACACTCCTTCCATAAAAAGTCTTCCTTCCTTGGCAGAGAACAAAATTTCTCGTAGTGGCCAACAGGCTTTGAAGAGTAACAGCCCTGTAAAACAACAGCCCGCCGTGGTGAAAACCATCGGCGGGCTGTTTGCTTTTCAAATGCCGGAATCCGGGATTACTCTGATTGCAAAAATTTTGAGTAGAGTTATGCTCTCAATTTTCGGAGGATCGTCAGAGAAAAAACGTGGTTTTTCGCTGACTCACGGCGGCTGCGCCGCCGCAAGACCCTCTATGTTTTGTGTGCCTAATTTTTTAAATTAGACACTACATGCCCAACTGGGCCAGCATATCGTCGATGGCCCCCTGAGAAACGCCTTTCTTGGGACCGTTGAGCGAGGAAACGACCTTGCGGTTCTGGCGGAAATCCTCCACAGCCTTGCTGGCTTCCTCTTTCAGGGCCTGGGCGTTCTTGGCCGGGTCTTTTTCCGCGCCGTCCATGATCAGGCCGGAAGAGACATAGAGCTCCACCACGCTGTTTTCAATCTTGTTCAGAGCCGCCACCACCCGTTTGATCCGCTGGCCCGTGATGTCCTGAAAACTCAGGGTGGTCAGCAGGCTGGTGAGATCATCGCCCAATTGGCTGTTGATCTCGGCAAGGCGGGCCTTCTGGCTTTCCGTGGCCGTGCCTTCCCGCACGGCGGCCAGCAGTTCCGCGCTTTCGGCTTGGAGATCCAGATGCTTCTCCACGATTTCCATGATGCTCATGGTGGCTGTTTCCGTGGCTTTGAGCACTTCCCCCAACTGGTCCGAAGCCTCGTGGAACAGGGCGTCCGTTTCGGGCACGGGCGAAGCCTGATCGCTGGAAGCCGTGGAAATCTGCTGGTAAATATCCTTCAGCCCCTGGCGCATGTCCGTGCTCAACTGTCTGTACACGGTCGGCTCATCTGCGTGGTCCGCCATCCCGTTCCCCTTTCCGGCCCTGCCGAAAGGTTAGAGTGCTGCGAGTAGGGGGCCGGGCCCCTCAGAGTCTGTACCCCTTGTCATGACAAGGGGTTGGCTGCAAACCCTTGCCGGAGCGGTTCACACATTTCATGCTTGAGCCGCTCTCCGCCGTGAGACGTTTTGCCGCCGGGACAGGCCCGGCGGCAAAACACGCTCCGGACGAAAATGACCGCTTACTTGTTGGTCTTCAAAAAGCTCTTGGCACGGGCGGCTTCCGGTGAATTGGGGAACTTCTTGATCAGTTCCTGCATCCGGGCTTTGGCCGCGGCCCCCTGGTTGATTTTGCTGAAGCTGATGCCCTGCTTCAGATAGGCGCCGGGCGTGCGCGTGGACTTGGGATATTTTTTGATCACCGTATCATAGGCCAGGGCCGCGTCCGCGAACTGATTGCGCTGGAAGTAGCACTCCGCCAGGTAGTACTGGGCTTCCGGGGCCAGGTTGTGGTCCTTGTAATTTTTCAGAAAGTCCGTGAAGGAGCGCTGGGCTTCCTCGTACTTGCGGGCGTTGAAGGCATTGACGCCCGCGTCGAAGAGGGCCAGGGAAATGTCCTTCTGCGGGGCCTGCACCACGGGCTGGGGCGAGGGCTGGCCCCAGGTGCCGGCGTTGGGAGCCTGGGCGGGCTGGGCCGCCTGTTGGCCCTGGTAGGGCTGTGTGCCTGCGGGCACGGCCGCCGTGTAGCCGGGACTGCCCACGGGCATGCCGCCCTGGGCCGGTTGGCCGTAGGTTGCTTCGGGCTGGCCGTACGACGGCGTGTTCGCGGCCCCGGTCATGGGCACGGCCGGAGTCGTCGGCGCAGCCGCCGACACGGGCGTGGACGGCAGGGGATCGCCCAGGTTGAGATTCAGGGCCATGCTGCTCTCCACCTGGCGCAGGGCCGCGTCATGGCGATTGACGCGCTCCACCAGGGCGCGCGCGCCGCCCACATTCTGCAGGTCGTCCATCTGGCCCTTGAGGGTGTTCAACTCCTGCCGCATGGCCTGGAGCTGGTTCCAGGCGTCGGCCTGGGCGGGCTGCAATTGTCTGAGCTGCATGTCATGCTGCTGCACCTGCTGTTCCAGATTCAGGGTGCTGCCGCCGCCGGAGCCGCTCTGCACGCAGGCGCCCAGCAACAGACTGGCGCAGCCCAGGAGCAGGAGATGGGAAGAACGGGATCTGTTCATGATAGCCTCGTTTCAGCGTTGAATTTTTCCACGGGCCTTGGTGCGGCCCGTAAATATGTAGATGATGCCGCCCAGTACCGGCAGAAAGACCACCAGCACCAGCCAGAGCGCACGTTGCTGGGGCGTCTCGAACTCATGACTCCAGATGTGCCAGATGCTCCAGAAGCTGGGAAGTATGGGAATCAAGGCTACCAGCGGATGCCACCAGGCAAAGGTCATGCTTTTCTCCCCGTGCCGGACGTGCCGCAGTCGGACGCGCCGTCCCGCGCGTTTTCCGGCGATTTGCGCCAGATGACCAGACAGGCCAGAAAGGCGCCGATACAGATGGCCATATCCGCCACATTGAAGGCGGGCCAGTGCCAGTCGCCCCAGTAAAAATCCAGAAAATCCACCACGGCCCGGAAGCGCAGGCGGTCCGCCAGGTTGCCCAGAGCTCCGCCCAGCACCAGGCCCAGCCCGGCGAAAAGCCAGGGTTGATGGCGTGAGCCGCGCACCAGGGCGATGATGGCCCAGGCCGCCACCACGGTGGCCGCCAGGAAGAGCCAGAACTGCCATTCAATGTCCGAGCGGTTCAGAAAACCGAAGGCCGCGCCCCGGTTGCGGATGTTGATCAGGTCGAAGAAACCGGGGATCACCACCACGGGCCGGTGCTCGGGAATGGCGGTCATGACCCACCATTTGCTGAGCTGGTCCAGCACAAAGGCCAGCGCGGCCAGGCCGCCCAAAATCAGATAGCGCCGTCTCATTCGGCCGCGCGTCCTTCCTGCTCCCCGAGGGGAAGATTTTTGAGCACCGCCGCGCAACGCGGGCAAAGCGTGGGATGGGCCGGGTCCGTGCCCAGTTCCGTGCTGTAAATCCAGCAGCGCTCGCACTTTTCGCCGTGGGCCTTTTCCACGCCGATGGCCAGGCCGGACACTTCGCTGTCGCTGTAGGCATCTTTCGGAGCCTCGGCCAGGGGGGCCAGTTCCAACTGGGAGACGATGCAGACCGCGCGCAGGTCCGTGTTCAGGCTTTCCAGGCGCTCGCGCAACTCGTCGGCCAGGTAGAGCGTGACCCGCGTATCCAGGGAATGGCCCACCACGCCGTCGCGGCGCAGGGGTTCAATGGCCCTGGTCACCGCGCCGCGCACGGCCAGCAGCACGTTCCAGTCGTCGCGCCGGCCTTCGGGCAGCAGAAATTCCTCGCCGGACACGGCCTGCAGGGCGAAGACCGTGGGTTCGGGCCCGCGCAGGTCCGCCGGAAGGTGGCTGAAGATTTCCTCGGCTGTGAAGGAGAGCACCGGAGCCATGTCGCGCAGCAGCAGACGCAGAATGTGCCACAGGGCCGTCTGGGCCGAGCGGCGTTCCCGGCTGGTCGCGCCCGAGGCGTAGAGGCGGTCCTTGAGGATATCCAGATAGACGGAGGAGAGATCCGTGACGCAGTAATTGTGCAGGCTGTGGTAGACCTTGTGGAATTCAAAGTCCGTGTAGGCCTGCTGCACGCGCTCGTGCATGCGCGCGGCCACGTCCAGGGCAAAGCGGTCCAGGGGCAGCAATTGCTCCAGGGGCAGCAGGTCCGCTTGGCTCAGGCCGTCGATGTTGCCCAGGATGAAACGGCAGGTGTTGCGGATGCGGCGGTAGGCGTCCACCAGACGGCCCAGGATCTGGTCCGAAATGCGGATGTCTTCGCGGTATTCCACCGAGGAAACCCAGAGGCGCACGATCTCGGCCCCGAACTTCTCGATGAGTTCCTGCGGGGCGATGACATTGCCGATGGATTTGGACATCTTGCGGCCTTCGCCGTCCACCACGTAGCCGTGGGTCAGCACCGAGCGGTAGGGAGGCCGCCCGCGCGTGCCCTCGGACACCAGCAGGGAACTGTGGAACCAGCCGCGATGCTGGTCCGAGCCTTCCAGGTAGAGGTCCGCCGGGTAGGAGAGCTCTGGCCGCGCTTCCAGCACGGCCGCGAAGCTGGTGCCGGAGTCGAACCAGACGTCCAGGATGTCGCTTTCCTTTGTCCAGTGGCTGCCGCCGCAGTGCGGGCACTTCAGGCCGTCGGGCACGATCTCGCTCAGGTCCGCCTCGTACCAGTAGTCGCAGCCCGTGGGGTGCTTGGCGAAGCGGTCGCTGATCTCGCGCATCCAGGCGGGATCGTTCCAGGCCTCGCCGCAGTCCTCGCAACGCAGGGCCAGGATCGGCACGCCCCACTGGCGCTGGCGCGAAATGCACCAGTCCGGCCGGGATTCGATCATATTGTAGATGCGGTCCCGGCCCCAGGCCGGAATCCACTGCACGTCCTTGTCGATGCTCTCCAGGGCCCGCTTGCGCAGGTCGTTTTTCTCCATGCTGATGAACCACTGGGTGGTGGCCCGGAAGATTACCGGATTTTTACAGCGCCAGCAGTGCGGATAGGAGTGCTGAATCTTGCCTTCCTGGAGCAGCGCGCCCTTTTCCTTGAGCTTTTCAATGACCTTGGGGTTGGCTTCGGTGACCGTGAGCCCGGCGAAAAATTCCACTGTGGGCAGAAAACGGCCCGCGTCGTCCAGGGGAGAATAAATGTCCAGGCCGTACTTGAGGCCCACTTCGTAGTCCTCGCGACCGTGGCCCGGCGCGGTATGCACGCAGCCGGTACCCGTGTCCAGGGTCACGTGCAGGCCCAGGGTCAGGGGCGAGGGACGGTCGTAGAAGGGATGGCGGGCCACCAGGCCTTCGAGCTGCGCGCCCGTGGCCCGGCCCAGAATTTTGGGATCGTTCCAGCCGAACAGGGCGGCGCAGGGCGCGAGGCGTTCCTCGGCCAGCAGATACTGGCTGCCCCCGGCCTCCACCAGCACGTAAGTGAATTCCGGATGCAGGCAGACGGCCATATTGTCCGGCAGGGTCCAGGGCGTGGTGGTCCAGATGACCACATAGGCGCGGGAAGGGTCAGCCTGCGGGAAGACTTTGCCCAGGCCCGCGTCGGGCAGGGGAAAGCGCACGTAGATGGAGGGGGAAGTGTGGTCGTAGTATTCCACCTCGGCTTCGGCCAGAGCCGTATGGCAGGAGCAGCACCAGTAGATGGGCTTCTTGGCGCGGATCACGCTGCCCTTTTCCACAAAATCGGCCAGTTCGCGCGCCGTGGTGGCCTCATAGGCGGGCTTCATGCTCATGTAGGGATCGTCCCAGTCCCCGAGCACGCCCAGCCGCTTGAATTCCTTGCGCTGCACGTCGATCCACTTGGCCGCGTAGTCGCGGCAGAGCTTGCGCACCACATGGGCGGGCAGGGTCTTTTTCTTTTCCTTGAGTTCCTGCTCCACCTTGTGCTCGATGGGCAGGCCGTGGCAATCCCAGCCCGGCACATAGCGGGAGGCGTAGCCCTGCATGTTGCGGGATTTGACCACAATGTCCTTGAGAATCTTGTTCAGTGCCGTGCCCATGTGAATGTGCCCGTTGGCGTAGGGCGGCCCGTCGTGCAGCACATAGGCGCCACGGCTGCCCGAAGCCTCGACCATGGCTTCGCGGGCGTTGATCTGGTCCCACTTCTTGAGGGTTTCCGGCTCGCGCTGGGCCAGATTGGCCTTCATGGGAAAGGCGGTTTGCGGAAGATTCAGGGTTTTTTTGTAGTCACTCATGCTGGCTCCCAGCGGCTGTGCCCGGCCCGAGGGCAGAAGAGGATGCGGGCGAAAGAAAAATCGCTCTAGTGTGGGCAAAGAGCGCCCTAAAGTCAAGAAGGCCGCTTTTCTGCGGCCTTCCCGGGCGTGGGCTTGTCGGCATACACTGTGCGGAGAGGCAGCCTCAGAGCAATTTCACGTTGGAATCGCTCCGGCGGCTGCGAGAGCTGACGTCAGCCACGAGCGTCAGTCGTTGGCGGCTATGCCGCCTTACGGATGACGACAGCAGAGATAGGCTGAAGGCAGCGCCAACGTTGAGAATGATAATTCCCAACGTTAATCCGGGCTAGAACGGGGCCGGCGTGCCCTCCATGGCTTCGGCCAGTTCGCGCAGGGCCGCGAGGCTGTCCTGAGCCTCCTGGGGCGTCATGGTATGCAGGGCGAACCCGGCGTGGAGAATGACATAATCGCCGATCTGCGGCGGTTCAGGCAAAAGCATGACGGAAGCGGTCAGAAAGGTCTGGCTTTCGCCCACGCGCACGCGGGCCATGCCTTCTTCCTGAAGTTCCACAATCTGGGCGGGAATGGCTAGACACATGGCGGGGACCTCACTGCACTGAAGAATAAGCATTCATGGCGTAACGGCAAGACGCGCCGGGCGCGCCGCCGGAAAGCTGTCGGGCCGGGAGAAATATCAGCATAGCAGGGGAGCAATGGCGAAGCAAGGGCGGCGGCGAACCTCAGCGGGACAGGCGCATCAAAAACATGCTGTCAGCATATGCTTATAGGTATCGTTTTACCCAACCGCGATTGCGCATCAATCGTGAAGGAAGGACATCCGCGCCCGTGATGCACGCGCGGCAAATCAAAACCACCCGCATAGCGGGTGGTTTGCTCCAGCCCTATAAGGGCTTGTT
>OMGS01000240.1_pt1 | contig 42119 bp, 30 predicted proteins | sample 1646081 | NCBI WGS metagenome assembly OMGS01 (sample SAMN05578591, study PRJEB25193) | human gut metagenome | biome: Human Microbiome; feature: human-associated habitat; material: feces | host: Homo sapiens | place: USA:Birmingham | reverse complement strand
TTCCGGAAAAGCGACCGAAGGCAGCCCGAAGGGCTGTCCCCGTTGGCGACAACGGGACCATACGGGGATCGACAGCAGCGATAACCGCTTTTTTTCTGGAATGCCCCCTTTGAAACGCAAAGCATTTCAAAGGTAATCTGCTCTAGACGCGCAGAGCCTGCCGCGCGGCATCAAAACAGGCCGCGCACACCCGGTCCATGGCCGGGCCGTGGTCCAAACCCGCCAGGTGGCCCATGCCGTGGGCCAGCAGCCGCAAAGCGTGCTCCGCCGGCTCCTGTCCGTAAAGCAGGCATTCCCGCGCCAGCGTATCCAGAGAAAGCAGCAATATGCCCGGCAGGTCCTCGCCGCCGGGAAAAGAAAGCACATTGGTGGGCCCCATGCAGTTCATGAAACGCCGGTTGGCCGCGCTGACGGCCGCGTCGTCCAACAGATGCAGTTCCACGCTGTCAGGCGCGCCGCTTTCGGCATCGGCCAGGGCGCGCAACATGATCCGCAGGACCAAAGCCAGCTCGCGGCGGTTCAGGGGCAACAGCCAGGCATGAGCGGCGTAATGGGGCAGTATCCGCACCCGCTCCGCGCATCGCGCGGCTTGCGTATGGACTTTCGCCAGGGCCATGGCCTCAATTTCCACTGCCGGACTGCGGCTCGGTCGCCGGGGTTCCCGGGCGGCCGGTCTCGTTTTTGCGCGTCTTGGCAGCGGGCAGACCAAGGGGTTCCCCGCCGGGGCGAGCAAGCGGCGCGCCGTTTTTGCCGCAGGGCTGGGTCTTGCCGTCGCAATGCTTGGCCTCCGTCCTGCTCTTGTCGGCCTGAGCCACGTCCTTAATCTTGGCTTCCGGATAGGCGATGCGCTGATGGAAAATACCCGTCAGGATACGCTGAAAGTTTTCGCTCAGGAAATGCAGATCCTTAAAGGTCAGTTCGGATTCGTCCAACTGCCCTTCCGAAAAAATGCCCTTGATAATAGTGTCGATATGGCTTTTGATCCGCGCGGGCGTGGGATCGGTCAGGGTGCGGCTGCTGGCCTCCACGGAATCCGCCAGCATCAGGATGGCCGCTTCCTTGGTCTGCGGACGCGGGCCGGGATAGCTGTAATCCGACTCGCGCGGCTTTTCACCCAGGTTCAGAGCCTTCTGATAGAAGAAACGGACCAGACGCGTGCCGTGGTGCTGGCGGATGATGTCCGTGATTTCCTGGCCCAACTTATAGCGCTCGGCCAGCTCCGTGCCTTTTTTGACGTGCGAGAGCAGAATCAGGGCGCTCATGGACGGGGCCAGCTTGTCATGCTTGTTGGGGCCGCCGAACTGATTCTCGATGAAATATTCCGGATAGGAGAGCTTGCCCACATCGTGATACAGGGCCGCCACCTTGCAGAGCAGGCTGTTGGCGCCGATAGCCTTGGCCCCGGCCTCCACCATGTTGGCTACCACCAAGGAGTGATGGTAGGTGCCGGGAATGGTGACCATCAGTTCCTGCATCAGGGGCTGTTCCAGGCTCATCAGCTCCATAAGGCGGAAGCGCGTGCTGTAGCCGAAGGTCAGCTCCAGCACCGGGCTCACGGCGAAAAGCAGAATCAGGGAAAGCAGGCTGTTGATAGCCACGGCGGTCAGCTGCACGGGGATTTCCGCCGGAGGCGTCTGGGCCAGCAGCGTCGTGCCGAACCAGATCAAAATCTGGCCCACGGTCAGGGGAATCACGCTCCAGACCACATCCTGGCGGCTCTGCGCGCTGGTCACCAGCCAGGTCGCCAGCATGCCGCCCAGAAAATAGTAAATGAAGAGCGGATAGTCCGCCTGAAACATGAGCATGCAGAGGAGAGAAAGCAACAGGCCCATGGTACAGTAGCGCCGGGCCGCGAACACCATGGCTACCAGACCCACGGCCCCGGCCACGGGAAAAGCGGCGGCAAAGGAATTGAGCAGACTTATGCTGTCCATGCGCAGACCCAGCAGATAGACGCTCTTGGCGCCCACGCCGAACAGGAAGAGCAAAAGGGCGATGAGCAGCATGTCCTTGCAGCGCAACGGCGTGCCGGGCTTGCCGCTGGGGGCCACGAAAAAGCCCACGGAAAGCAGCAGAGTGCAGAGAAACGCGCCGCCCGCCGTGCTCCAGCGCATTGGGTCAGAGGCGGATTTGTACAGGGTCTGCAATTTGATCTGCTGCTCGCGGCTCACGCGCTCGCCCTTGCGCAGCACCAGCTCACCCTTCTGGATCTGATAATAAACCGGCTCCACCGTCGCCACCACGGCCGCGCCGCGTTTCTGGGTAGCCTCGCGGTTCAGGGTCAGGGAAGCGGGCAAGGTGGCTGAGAGCAAAATATTGATGGCCCGGCGGGACTGCGGATTAAGGCTGGGAGCCTGCCGGATCTGCGAGGATATCTCGGCCAGGAAGGATTGCACGTCCGGCAGGGAGTTGACGTCCGGGCGCAAAATTTCCGCATTGGTGTCAAGATTACGGATGATCACGCCCGAGCGTCCCACCCGCGCCGAGCGGATGTCGCCCACCAGGCCTTCGGCCATGTGCTCGCGGATTTGAGGCAGCAGTTTTTTGAGCAGATAGGTCTGCACTTCGGGCAGGGCCAGTTCCGGCAGCACTTCGTCGGCCACGGCGGGAGTCAGTTCTTCCACCAGACGCTGCAAGGGGGCGTCGGGCACGGGCCTCTGCTCGCCCGCATTGTTCAGGCTGCGCAGGATTTCCAGAATCCGGCTCTGAAACTGGGTATAGGGCTCAAGGCTCAGGTCATAGACCGGAGGTTGCAGCAAGAGCACCTGTTTACGGCGGGCCTTGGTAGCCTGGGTGTCCTCCACCAAAATATCCCGGTCCGCGATGACGTCGTTTTCCGCCACCTGACCGGCCACGTAAATCCGCTGCACGGCCTCGAAATTGGCCCCGGCCAGCAGGGCCAGAAAAAGCAGCGTGCCGATCAGCGCCCACAGGCCCCAACCGCAGTGATGCCGCACTTTCAGCGTTTGGATAAGCGCCAGGATGCTAGCCGGACGCACCGTCTTTTTCTGCGTGGTCATAAGCGCTGACAATGGCTCCTACAAGGGGGTGACGCACGACGTCGGCCTTGCTGAAACGATGAACGGCAAGACCGGGCACGTTATGCAGGACGTTCAGGGCATGGATCAGGCCCGAGCGCGGCCGGGCGCCGCCGGGCTGCATGGGCAGGTCGATCTGGGTGGTGTCGCCGGTGACCACCATGCGCGAGCCGAAGCCCATGCGGGTCAGGAACATCTTCATCTGCTCCTGGGTGGTGTTCTGGGCCTCGTCCAGAATGATGAAGGCGTCGTTGAGGGTACGCCCGCGCATAAAAGCCAGGGGGGCCACTTCAATAGAGCCCACTTCCAGCATGGAGGCCACTTTGGCCTGGGGCATCATGTCGTGCAGGGCGTCATACAGGGGCCGCAGATACGGGTTCACCTTATCGGCCAGGTCGCCGGGCAGAAAGCCCAGGCGTTCGCCCGCCTCCACAGCCGGTCTGGTCAACACGATACGTTTGACCCGGTGCTGCTGAAACATGGACAGGGCCATGGCCACGGCCAGATAGGTCTTGCCTGTGCCCGCGGGCCCCACGGCGAAAACCAGCTCATGCCGCCGCAAAAGTTCCAGATAGGTCTTTTGCGCCACATTGCGCGCGGTGACGGTTTTGCGCGGCGTATTCACAAAGACGGCGTCACGGAAGACCTGGCCGAGGTTCAAGCCGGGATCGGCCCTGAGCATCTCGTAGGCACGGGTCATGTCCTGTTGGCTCAGCGCAAGGCCGCCGCGCAGAAGATCGTAGAGCTGCACAAAGACATTGCACAGGCTCTGCCGCACGTCCGGATCCGGGCTCTCAATAAAGATGCTGGCCCCGCGATTGCCGATATGCGCGCCGCTGGCTGCCGCCAAGAGGTCGAGATGCGCATTGTGGGGACCGAAAAGCTGGTTGGCTAGGGCGGGGTCGTCAAACTCCACTGTCTCCAGCATGGAGGAATGTACTGCCATAGGCCATAGCTAGCCTATTTCAGCGGGACTGTCCATCTTTTCAAACGACAGGCCCGGTCGGCGGCATGCCTGGAAGCCGACCCGCATCGTTCCTGGCCCGATATTTGCAAAAATTGTCTGCGGCAGGCCCGCGCGCCGGACACAGGCAAAATCTGCCGGGAGGAACCATGAGCATATCAGGCATCGGCAACTACAACAATATTCTGCTCCAGTGGCAGGGCCAGCAATTGAAGAACACGGGCTCGGGCAGCTCCAAGAGCTCCTCCGCCAACAGCCTGAACAGCCTCTTCGGCAACACGTCCATGACCAACCAGCTTTCCAGCATGGTGGAGCTGACCAAATATGCCATGGATGCCATGGGGCTTTCCAACGACAGCCGGGTGACCTTCAACCAGATCACCAAATACCGCGAACAGTTGCAGAACGAGTTTAGCGCAAGCGTTAAAAACGGCCTGGCCGGGATAGGCATCGATGACATCAACGGCCTGAGTTTCAGCCTGGATAAAAACGGCAAGTTGACCGCCGCGAGCGACGACGCCTCGGACAGAAAGGCCGCGCAGGCCTGGCTGGACGCCAATCCCGCCTTGGGCAAGGATCTGCGCAAAGCTCTGACCGATGCCGGCATTGACGCCGAAAGCGCGGTGGATCTGCGCGTCGGTTCCGGCGGCAAGCTCAGTGTGATCAATACCACCGCCGACAATATGCAGTCGGCACTGAACAGCGATGCGGACCTGACCAACGATCTGCGCGCGGCGCTTAAGAAAATGGGCGTGGATATGACCAACGGCCTGAACTTCAAATTAGACGACGAAGGCAATCTGGCTGTCGGCAATGATGTGGAGCAGGCCGAGGCCATCAACCAATGGCTGAAGGAAAATCCCAAACTGGCCGACGCGGTCAAGGCGCAATTGGAAAAACGCGATGTGGACGCCTCGGCCGTGAGTCTGCGCCTGAACAGCGAAGGCCCTGTGCAGATCAGCGTGAATAATGCCGGGCTCAATGATATCCAGGCCGTGCTGGACAAGCAGGGCGAGGCGGGCAAAAAACTCCATGACGGCCTGGACAGCCTAGGCGTTGACCCGAACATCAAGTTTTCCATCCAGGTCAATGACGACGGCAGCGTGACCGTCATCAGCGACCATGCCGACCGCGACAAGGTACAGCAGTTTTTTGACGACAACCCCGATCTGATCAAGAAATACCGGCAGATCGAAACCCTGTCCGGCATTGACGACGCCCGCAAAGCCATGCAGGTTTCGCCCACGGCCATGCGCAAACGCATCCAGATCGAATCCATGGCCGCCTGGTGGGCGGATTCGGGCAGCGCCAGTTCCTATTTCGGCAATTACTCGGGCGGCAATCTCTCCCTGCTGTCCGGGTTGAACCTCAATGTTTAGCCTTTTCTCCGACCTCGAAACCAACAGAGCGCTCTGACGAAAAAACGGGCCTGCCGACGACATCGCCGACAGGCCCGAGTCTTTTATTCACTTGACCCGGTTTTGCCAGAGCATTTAACACGCTACTCACATTTCGCGGCAAGAAGTTGCAGACAGATTCTTGCAGAGCAATTGACGCATTTCATGCGTGAACTGCTCTATTGCAGCTTTTTGTTCAGCAGCTCGTTGACCAGTGCGGGATTGGCCTTGCCCTTGGTGGCGCGCATGATCTGGCCCACAAAGAAGCTGATCAGTTTGGTCTTGCCGCCCTTATAGGCCTCCACTTCCGCCGGGTTGGCGGCAATTACCGCATCCACGGCGGCTTCCAGGGCCGAGGAGTCGGAAATCTGTCCCAGGCCCTTTTCCCTGACGTAGGCTTCGGGCATGGCGCCGTTGCTGAACAGGTCGCCGAAGATGTCATTAGCGATCTTCGCGCTGATCAACCCTTGATCCACAATACGCACCAACTCCGCCAGGGCTTCGGGCTTCATCGCCCACCGGGCCGGGTCGCCGGTGGGTACGTTGCGCGCGTTGCATTCGCGCAACAGCGGTCCCAGCACGTAATTGGCCACCTTGCGGGGATCAGCCTTCTGCGCGGCGGCCTCAAAGAAGTCGGCCAAAGCCCGGCTTTGCACCAGCACTTCCACTTCCGCCTCGGGCAGGCCGGTCAGCTCCATGAAACGACCGGCACGGGGCTGAGGCAATTCGGGCAGTTCGGCCCGCCAGCGTTCCAGTTCCGCGGCTTCTATTTCCACGGGCAACAGATCCGGGTCCGGGAAGTAACGATAATCGTGGGCCTCTTCCTTGCTGCGCATAGAGGCGGTAAGGTTTTTCACCGCGTCGTACAAGCGCGTTTCCTGCACTACGCTGTCGCCGTCGTCCAGCACATCCTGCTGGCGGGCTATTTCGTATTCAATGGCCCGCTGGACGTTGCGGAAGGAATTGAGATTTTTGAGCTCGGTGCGCGTGCCGAAGGCCGTCGCGCCCACCGGCCGGAGGGAAACATTGGCGTCGCAGCGAAAGCTGCCCTCCTCCATATTGCCGTCGCAGACGCCCAGATAGGTCACGATGCCGTAGAGCGTCTTGAGATAGGCCACGGCTTCGGCGGCGGAGCGCATATCCGGCTCGGAAACGATCTCCACCAGGGGCGTGCCCGCGCGGTTCAGATCCACGTAGCTGGCGTTCTCTCCCTGGGCGTGGATGTTTTTGCCCGCGTCATTTTCCATGTGGATGCGGGTAATGCCGATGCGCTTGCTTTGGCCTTCCGCCACGATATCCAGGTGGCCGTGCTCGCAGATGGGCAGATCAAACTGCGAGATCTGGTAACCCGCGGGCAGGTCCGGATAAAAATAGTTTTTACGGGCGAAGATGGAGCGGCGGTTGATGGCGCAATTGGTGGCCAGGCCCACCAGAGCGGCGTAATGCACGGCCTGGCGGTTGGGGACGGGCAGCGCGCCGGGCATGCCCGCGCAGACTTCGCAGACATTGGTGTTGGGCGGCTGGCCGAATCTGGTGGAACAGGAACAGAACAGCTTGGAGGCCGTTGCCAGTTGCACATGCACTTCCAGGCCGATAACGGCTTCATAGGCGGCCATGATCTCAATCCACTCCCTGTCGCGGGGGCTGGAACCCGCATGCTTTGTGTTGCGGCCGAGCCTCAACGGCCCGTGGGCCGGCTGATGCTGGCGTCAAAATATTTGCCCACCCCGTACTCGCCCCGGCGGAAAAAGAGCCGGGGCTCAGGCCCGATGATCTGCATTTCGCGATTCTTGGCCTGCATGTCCAGGGCGATGCGCATTTCCTTGGTGCAACCCGTGGAATAGGTGGCGTCCTTGCCGGACCAGGACGGCGGCACCTTGCGACCCAGCAAGGCGAAACTTTCCTCAATGTCCTCCACGGTCTGGAAGCGCCAGACGTCGATGAGGCCGCTGCGCTGCACCCGCTCCCACATGAACATCAGGTCGTCCCCGTCCATGCCTTCCACGAAGTGCTCCGCCGGGTTGATAATCAAAATATTATCCATTTTTTTTCGCAGATTGTCCACAAAGGTCCGCGCCAGGGTCACGGCCACGGACGTCTGGCCGGGAATGCTGCCGATGACGCAGCTGTAGAACATGACCGAGCGGCCTTCACTGTGGGCCGCGCGCATCTCCTTGATAATGGCGTCGGCCTGGGCGGCGATGTCTTCCTCGCTGAATTTGCGCGCCGCGGCCGCGTGCCTGCGCAATTCGATGCGAAAGCCGCTTTCGTCCCGCCAATAGCAGACAATGTCGCGGGTGAATTCATGGCTGCTGCCCAAAAAAATGTCCGCCGCGCGCCAGCCTTTGCACAGCACCACGTCGGCCTCTTTCCAGGCCCGGGAAAAGGTCACGGAGACCCGGTAGAGATTCAGGCGCTCGCGCGTGCCGTCGTCAATAACCACCAGCCGGTGTTCGCGCAGATGCCGCAAAAGGTCGTTTTTGCCGAGTTGAGTTTCGCGCAGCACAATGCCGCCGCGCAGCCAGCGCTCCAGCGTGGGATCGCTTTCCATATCGTCCATGGTCGGCGCGAAAAAATAAAAACCGGATTTGACCGCGCAAATGACCCGGTGCCCCATGCGGATCAGGCTTTGCAACATAGCCAGATCAAAAAGGATGCCACCGTCGGCGTCGCACAAAAAAAGCACGGTGGCCGAGCGCCCGGCGGTGCGCGAAAAATAGCCGCGCAGCGGCGCGGCCGCTTGTTCGGCCTCGCGCATGGCCCTATGGATGCCCTGGGCCGAAGGCAAGCGCTCCTGCCATTCCTTGGCCATGGCCGAAAGGCAGAAAAAGCGGACCAGTTCCAGGCTGTCGAGCAACTGCCGGGTTTCACACATATCGGCGGGCAGTTTGCCGCGCGGCATGGCTTCCAGGTTGTTTCTGATCTCGGGCATATCCAGCATTTCCTGCTGGCGCAATGTGGAAGCGCTGCGGCGTTCCCGCCAGGGATCGCCCAGGCTGTAGCTCTGGGCCAGAACCAGATCTGTCATCCGCTTGACCAGACGCGACGGAATCAGCGTCCGCTGGGCAATATACTGCAAAAAACGGTAGCGGCAGAAATGCAGGATGCGCCGCCGCTCCGCGCGGTCCTGCACCATGGAGCGGATCAGGCGCATGATGATGCGCCAGGCGCGGTTATACTGGGCCTGCAGTTTCGGCAACAGATTATCGGCGCGCAGCATGGCGAAAGTGGCATCGGAACAGGGCAGATACACCTGATTGTCGTCCAGCTGGATCATGAACGCCAGTTGTTCCGGGCTCGCGATGATGTCCGGGTTCATCCGATAGGCCAGGTTGTTGTCCATCAGCATGCTGTAAAGCCAAGCGTCGAAACAGACGTCCCGGCCCAGGCGAATGTCGCGCACGCTGGACGGCTCGCGGGATTTTTTCATGCTTTCTCCGCACCGGCGCCGGAGGCCCGCTCAAGCACAAAACCCCGCGTGCGCAGACGCTCGAAAAAAGAAATTTCATCGCCCATGAAGCGCACGGCCGCGGGCAGCCCGGTGACTTCCACCAGATCGCCGATCTCCAGCCGTTGGCCCTCCTGTCCGTCCACGGTGATGTAGCAATCCGTGGAACCGGCTTCAATGCGCATGCTGAACACGGTCTTGCCCGGAAAGACCATGGGGGAAATAGTATTCAAAAAAGGACAGATGGGCGTGAAAGCCACGGCGTTCATCCCGGAATAGAGCAAGGGGCCGCCGGCGGAGACGCTGTAGCCCGAGCTGCCCACCGGCGTGGAAAGAATTATCCCGTCGCTGCGCAGCAGGCCCATACGCTGTCCGTCCACGGTGATGTTCACGCAGACCAGGCGGGAAAGGGAACCCCGGCTCAAGACCACATCGTTGACGGCGGAGCCGCCGGCCTGCAGGCTGCCGCCGCGCGTGAGCTTCCAGCTCAAGGCCAGACAGGTGCGCACCGCCAGTTCGCCCTTGAGGCAGGCCACCAGCCGCTCTTCCCAGTGCTCGGGCTGGGCGTCGGTCAAAAAACCCACCCGGCCGAAATTGATGCCGAACAGGGGCACAGACCGCCCCACCATGCGACGGGCCACGCCCAGCATGGTGCCGTCGCCGCCGAGCACGACCACGAAATCGAGTTCGGCGGCATAGGCGGAATCCTCATGTCCCGCTTCAATCATCACCGCTGTGTGCCCTTGTGCGCGCAACCATTGCAGGATTTCGCAACCGAGCTCCCAGGCGCGTTCGTGGCGGGCCTTGCAGACCAGAAGTACATGCCGGAAGACTGTATTTTGCATAAGCAGGTAATTTACGTTATCAGGGCCGCGACCGCAAGTACGTGTTCCGGGCGCGCTTGTCAGCCGCGCCGCTTTGGCATAAGTATGGGCATCCCGAAATCAAACGGCGTTCGCGCGGCACTCGCCGGGAACTGTTTCAAATTTGTCCTTTCGCCCTCTGCCTGCAACAGGCTCGCCCGTGTGAAGGTCAACAATTTGAAGATACTCCCTCCGCCCGAAGCTCGCCTTTCCGGGCAGAGAACAAAAATCCTCATTGGAGCAGTTCACGCATGAAATGCGTTAATTGCTCTGCAAGGATTTGCAGACAAAATCCTTGCCGCGAAATGCTAGTAGACGGCCCTTGGCCGCCGTAAACGAACATTTCAAGTGTTGAATGCTCTAGACACAAGTCCTGGAGCAATTCACGATTGAAATGAGTGAATTACTCTGGTGGTCGCGTGAGCGGTCACCCATGCCCAAGTGCAAGGGAGCGACCGGAGGCGGCGCAGCCGTGCCCGTAAGCCTTTTTGGGCTAACGGGCATCGACAGCGGCGATAAACCACGTTTTAGCATTGCTGTCGGTATCCGTACGGCTCGAAGACTCGCCAACGGCTACCGCTTCCGCAGCACGCGGGCGGTGTACTGTTTGAAATGTGTGACATTTCAAACGCAAAATGTTCTTAAGGATGCGCAGCATGAAAGACTCTGCCCTGGAGATCATAGCCCGCCATGCCCAGGACGGCGCGCGCCTGCGTGAGGAATTTTTCCGCGCGCAGGCTTCCGATCTGCGCGAGGCCGCCTTGCGCGCGGCCCTCTGCCTGGCCGGGGGCGGCAAGATTCTGCTCTGCGGCAACGGCGGCAGCGCGGCCGACGCCCAGCATCTGGCCGCCGAATTCGTGAACCGCTTTCTGATGGACCGCCCGGCCCTGCCGGCACTGGCCTTGAGCACGGATACATCGGCCCTGACCGCCATCGGCAATGATCTGGATTTCAGCCAGATTTTCGCGCGGCAGGTGGAGGCTTTGGGGCGCAAAGGCGATCTGCTGGTGGGCATTTCGACCTCCGGCAACAGCGCCAATGTGCTCGCGGCCCTGCAGACGGCCCGGCGGACCGGGCTGTTCACCGTGGGGCTCACGGGCCAGGGCGGCGGCGGAATGGCCCCGCTCTGCCATATCCTGCTGGAAACGCCCACGCGGCACACGCCGCTCGTTCAGGAGCTGCATATTGCCGCCGGACATCTTTTCTGCCAGCTCACTGATTATTATCTGTTTGAAAATGTTACGGCGCTTACGCCGTATTTCCAATCAGACCAGGAACAGAAGGATTGAGCATGCCCATTTATGAGTACAGCTGCGAAAAATGCGGCCGGGAATTTGAGGAACTGGTTTTTGACGACGCCGCGCCCGTCTGCCCCCACTGCGGTTCGCGTGAAACGCACAAGCTCATGTCCCGTTGCGCCCATTGTACGGGCGGCAGCGACGGCGGCGAGTATGCCGCGCCGTCCTCCGGCGGAGGCGGCGGCTGCGCCGGATGCTCCGGCGGCAATTGCGCCAGTTGCGGGCATTAAACCACGCGCACCGCGCCGGACAAAACTGACACGGGCATCGCCCTTCACTAGTGTCTAATTTTTCAAGTTAGACACACAAAATCCGAAGGATTTTGCGGCGGCGTAGCCGTGAGTCAGCGAAAAACCACGCTTTTTCGCTGACGATCCTGCAAAAATTGAGAGCACAAATATGTTCGAAATTTTTGTAATCAGACACTAGGAACAAAGAACAGGAAGCTATGCGCAAGCATCTCGTCATCGCCACCCGCGGCAGCCGTCTGGCTCTCTGGCAGGCCGAACATGTCAAAAGCCGCCTGGAAGCCCAGGATCCGGGGCTCACGGTTTCGCTCAACGTCATCAAAACAAAAGGCGACATCATTCTGGATGTGCCCCTCTCCAAAGTGGGCGGCAAGGGGCTGTTCGTGAAAGAAATTGAGGAAGCCCTGCTGGACGGGCAGGCGGATCTTGCCGTGCACAGCATCAAGGATGTGCCCATGGTCCTTCCGGAAGGCCTGATTCTGGGCTGCGTGCCGCAGCGCGAGGCCTGCACCGACTGCTTCCTTTCCGTCCACTATGCCGACCCGGACGCCCTGCCGCAAAAGGCCCATGTGGGCACCAGCAGTCTGCGGCGGCAGGCACAGCTCTTGTCCATGCGGCCGGATCTGCGTATTTCCAGCCTGCGCGGCAATGTGGACACGCGCTTGCGCAAACTGCAGAATGGGGAATACGACGCCATCATCCTGGCCTCCGCCGGACTCAATCGTCTGGGGCTCAGTGCGCCGTACATGGCCCCTTTGGACCCCGAACGCTTTCTGCCCGCCGTGGGCCAGGGCGCGCTGGGCATTGAATGCCGCGAAGACAATTATGATCTGCTCGTCCTGCTGGCAAGCCTGGAAGATCGCGCCACCCGCGTCTGCGTGGATGCCGAACGCGGCTTTCTGGCCGGACTGGAAGGCGGCTGCCAGGTGCCCATCGCCGGGCATGCCCGCCTTGTGGACGAGGAAACCGTCAGCCTCAAGGGACTGGTGGCCGAAGTGGACGGCAGCCTGATCCTGCGCGGCGAAAAAAACGGCAATGCCGCGGACGCCCGCGCCCTGGGCCTGGAACTGGCCGGGGAACTCCTGAACAAGGGCGGCCGCGCCATTTTGGAAAAACTTTACCAACAACAGTAAGAACTATATATTTATGCCAAGCATTACACCTCTGCCCACCACCCGGCTGCACGCCACGTTTGATCCGGCCCGCATTCCTTGGGAGGACAGCCGGGCCATTCCGCTGCCGCGCAACGGCAACAGCCGCAAGAATCCCTTCCAGCCACGGGCCATGCAGGCTCTGGACCTGGCCCTGCAAATCCGCACAGCCGGTTACAACATATATCTTTCCGGCGAAGCGGACCTCGGCCGCAGCTATATGCTGCTTTCCTATCTGCGTCCCCAGGCGCGCAAGGCTCCTACGCCGCCGGATCTGGTCTATGTGCAGAACTTCGCGGACCCGGACCGCCCCAGCCTGCTGGCCCTGCCCGCCGGACAGGGTAAAAAGTTCAAGCAATCCCTGAAAGAAACACTGGAAAACGTCGGCAAAGAGCTGGCCCGGCGTTTTGAGGCCACAACCTACGTCAAGCAGCGGGCCAAGCTGGTGGACCAGTTCCAGAACGTGCGCATCGGTCTGCTGCACAAGATGAACTCGGTGGCCGTGCATAAGGGTTTCAATCTGGACATGGACGAAAACGGCGGCCTGACCCTCTACCCTCTGGTAGAAGGCAAGCGCCTGAGCGAAGAGGAGTTCGAGCGCCTGGACAATACGGTGCGCCTCAACCTCAAGCGTCGGGGCGACAGTCTGGTGCAGGCCATGGCCGGTTTCATGCGCCAACTGAACAAGGCCGAGGAATCCTTTCACGACGATGAACGCGACCTGGAACGCCAGGCCATGGCCCAGGTGCTGGACGCCCTGCTCACTCCGGCGCAACAGCGCATCCTGAAGGCCTGCCCCGTGCCGGGGCTGGCGGACTATTTCGCGGCCCTGCGCGAAGATATCCTCAAAAACACCGAATCCTTTCTGCCGCGCGACGGCATGCCGGGGCAGCCCGGCGGCGAAGGGCACGCCCTGCCGCCCATGGAAAACATTTTCTACCGCTACGAAGTCAACCTGCTGGTGGACAACAGCGGGCAGAACGGCGCGCCCATTGTAGTGGAGGACCACCCCACGGCGATCAATCTGCTGGGCTGTGTGGAACGCGAGTCGGAAATGGGCGCGCTGGTCACGGATTTCACCCTGATCAAGGCGGGCAGCCTGCACAAGGCCAACGGCGGCTTCCTGGTCCTGCACATTGAGGACCTTCTCCAGCATCCCAACGCCTGGGAAGGCCTGTTGCGCGCGCTGCGCTCCAATCAGGCGCGCATTGAGGACACCGGCGACACGCCGGATACGGCCATCCGCACCAAGGGCATCACGCCTGAACCCTTGGCGCTCGATCTCAAGGTGGTGCTGATCGGCGGCGAAGAACTTTACGAAACCCTGCTGGTCAATGACGACCGCTTCGCCAAACTCTTCCGCATCAAGGCCCACATGGCCGACGTGACTGAGCGCAACGCCGAGAACATCCGTATTTACCTGAGCCATATCGCCAGGATCATCGAGGAAAACAAGCTGCGGCCCTTTGACCGCACTGCTCTGGCCTGGCTGGTGGATCTGGGCTCGCATCTCTGCGAGGACCAGCGCCGCCTTTCGCTCAAATTCCCTCTGCTGCGCGAGCTGATGATCGAAGCGGCGGCCTTGGCCGAGATGCGCCGATTGCCTCTGGTCAGTGCCGCCATTCTGGAAGAAGCCTATGCCGCGCGCACCTATCGCGCCAATCTGGTGGAAGAAATCTTCATGGAGGAATACGACCGCGAGATGATCAAGGTGCGTACCTCCGGCTCGGCCGTAGGGCAGGTCAACGGGCTTTCGGTCACCTGGCACGGCGACTTTGAATTCGGCCTGCCGCACCGCATTTCCTGCACTGTGGGCGTGGGGCACGAAGGCATCATCGACCTGGAGCGCGAGGCGGAGCTGGGCGGCCCCATCCATACCAAGGCCATGATGATTCTGAAAAGCTATCTCACAGACCTTTTCGCCCGCAAAAAACCGCTGGTGCTTTCTGGCTCGCTCTATTTTGAACAGAGTTACGCCGGCATTGAAGGCGATTCGGCCTCGGGAGCGGAACTGGTGGCCCTGCTTTCTGCCCTGGCCGACGTGCCGGTGCGCCTGGATCTGGCCTTTACCGGCGCGGTGAGCCATTCCGGCCAGATCATGGCCGTGGGCGGAGTAACCCGCAAAATCGAGGGCTTTTACAAGGTTTGCGCCCGGCACGGGCTTACTGGCTCGCAGGGCGTCATCATCCCCCGCGACAATGTGGACCATTTGATGCTTGCGCCGGACGTGCTGACGGCGGTGGAGAAAAAACAGTTTGCCATTTATCCGGTACGCCGCATTGAAGAAGCGCTGACCTTGCTCACCGGCCTGCCCGCCGGACGGCGACGCAAAAGCGGCGGTTTTACGTCGGGCAGTCTGTATGATCTGGCGGACAGACGTCTGGAACGCCTGGGGGGATATGCGCAAAATGCCTTCCGCAGGCCCCGCAAAAGTTGAAAATCGGTTCTTTTATTGACTTTGCCGTTCCCAGGCGGTAATGGTTTTCGGCCCTGACAATACTTCAGCCCGGCCTTGTACCAGCGCCACGAAATGAATATGAACAAAAGCAAAAAAGAAGCATTGCTCCAGGCGGCCAAGGAGCTTTTCGGCGAATGCGGTTATGTGGAAACCACATTCAAGAAAATCTCCGACCGGGCCGGCGTGGCTCTGGGCCTTCTGACCCATCATTACGGAAATAAAGAAAAACTGTTTCTGGCCTCCGGGCTGGATGTGCTGGAGCACTTCCTGACCAAACTGCGCGAGGCCACCGCAGACGCGGATTCCGGCTTTGACGCCGTGATGCACTTCTGTAAAGCCTACCTTGATTTCTCCATTGACAAAAATTCCAACTGGCTGGTTCTGGTGCGCTGTTCGCCCTACAGCGACATGAAGACCAAGACCGACCGCGACCTGATGGACTCCATGTTCTCACAGGTCCATCAGTTGTTGGAAACACTCATCGCGCGCGGCGTCAATGACGGCAGCCTGGCCAGGGTGGACAGCAAGGCCACGGCCCAGGTGATCATTTCGCTGATGGTCGGGGCCAACCGTACCCAAGTGCTGACCCCTTACGCCCTGCCCACCCTGTACAGCGATGTGCTGGACTTTGTGGCCCGTTCCATCAAGGCCTGATCTTTTCCGGCATATTCCGCTCCGGGGGCATTGACAGCCCGCCCGGTGGAGGATAAGGGTTGAGGCATGAACGCAGCCATGACGTTTCGATTTTTTCGATATTACGTCGCCAGAGTCAGCCACTGACCCCGGTTCGGTTGCGTCGCCGTTTTTTTCAGACAGCATGCAAAGATGGTATATACCGCCGACCAATGGGGTCGGCGGTTTTTTTATGCCTGAAGGAGGCTCCATGGATACTCTCTCCACGCTTTTGCTGGCCGATACCGCCGTGTGCATAGCCATTCTCTCTCTGGCCGGGTCGTTGCTGCTGGCCCTGGTCGGCCTGGGCCGCCAGGTCCGCCGCCGGAGCTGACCATGCTGCTCGATGCCCTGATATGGATCGCCTACATCGCTGTTTTTGTCTGGCTGGCCCGCAAAGGCCAAGGGCATGACGCCCTGACTTCGGGTCGCGTGGGCTTCGGCATTCAGGCCTTTGCCTACGTGGCGACCTACATTTCTGCAGTGGCTCTGGTGGGCTTCGGCGGTCTGGCCTATGCCTACGGCCTGCAAATGCTCCTGGTGGCCGCAGGCAACGTCTGGCTGGGCACCTGGATCGTATACCGTTTTCTGGCTTGGCCCACCCGGGTCTGCCAGCGCAACCTCCAGGCCCGCACTCCCACCCAGCTCCTGGCAAAAGGGCACAAAAGCCCGTTTCTGGGCAAAGCGCTGGCTCTGCTCTTCGCGGTCTTTCTGGGCGTCTATGCTTCGGCGGTCATCAAGGGCGCGGCCCTGTTGCTGGCCCAGATTCTGCCGCTGCCGCTCTGGTCCCTGATCTGGCTGGTGGCCCTGCTGGTGGGCTTCGCCGTCTTTGTGGGCGGGCTGCGCGGCGTGCTCTACACCGAAGCCATGCAAGGCCTTGTTATGCTGCTGGGCATCTGCATGCTGGTCTGGGCCGTGTTCAGTAAAGTAGGCGGCCCCATCCAGGGCATTGCCGATCTGGCCCAGCTGGCTCCCACGGCCCAGGCCAATGAAGGATTCCTGGCCCTGTCCAGCGGCGAACAAGGCTGGTTCATCATTTCCCTGGTGGTGGTGACCTCCATTGCCGTCTGGGCCCAGCCGCAGATGATCCAGCGCCATTTCGCCCTGAATTCGGCGAAGCAGGTCAATAAAATCACGCCGCTGGCCATGCTGGTGCTTACCGTGCTGGTGGGCGGAGCCTACTTCGTGGCCTCGCTTTCCCGCCTGATCCTGCCGGAAGTGGCCTCGCCGGATGACGTAATGCCCACTCTGGTCAAAATGCTGCTGCCCAATGTGGGCCTGCAGATTTTTGTGCTGGCTATTGTCTCGGCCTCGCTTTCCACGGCCACGGCCATCTTTCATATCGCCGTCTCGGCCATTGCCGAGGATCTGCCGGGGCGCAAGGCCTCGCGCTCCATGTGGCTGCTGGGCATCGCCTTCTGCGTGCTGCTGTCCGGGGGCTGCGCCCAGATCAAGGGCCAGCTCATCGCCCTGCTCTGCACCACCAGCTGGAGCATCGTGGGCGCCACTGTTCTGGTGGCCTACGTGGCCCTGGTGCGCTTCGGCAAGCGCAGCTCCCTGGCTGCCTGGATAAGCTGCGTGGCGGGCTTCACCAGCTGCATGCTCTGGTATCTGCTGGCGCATAAAAGTTTCGCGCTGACCCCCCTGCTCTGGGAACAGGCCGCGCTGATTCCGCCTTTCTTTGTGGGTTTCGCCTTCTCCCTGGCCGGCTGGCTGCTGGGATGGGCCGTGGACAGAGAAGGCCGCAAGGCCTCCTCTTTCTGGCCCGCGGCAAGCGCCTGAGCACGCACGCCGATAAAACCCGACCTCTCGTTTTGATCAAACAAAGGGCGCGGCATCATCAGTGATGCCGCGCCCTTTGTTTGATCCGTGCCTCGCGATCAGCGAGCAGTTTTGTGCCTACTATCTCAGAACCCGTCCGTCGCCTCGATCAGCCACTCGACGCAAAGCCGGACTTACGCCGCGACCGCTTCCGGATGCCGGGGCCCTTCCTTGAATATCTTCTGCAAGACATAGACTGCCGCCATCAAGCTAAGGCCGATGATATCCGTAACCAGTCCCGGGGTGATCAGCGTAATGGCCGCGGCCACCAGCACCAAGCGTTCCCAGAGATAAAGGTTGCGCAGCCAGTAGCCCACACTCGCGAAGGAAAGTGAGGCAATGCCCACAGCCGCAGTGCAGACGATGAAAACAATCTCCGTATTGCTGGCGCCGATCATCAGCAGGCCCGGATTGTAGCAGAAGATATAGGGAATCAAAAAACCCGCCAGAGCCAGCTTAACGGCCATAAAGCCCGTGGCGTTGGGTTCCGACCGGGCAATGCCCGCTGCCGCATACGCGGCCAGGGCCACCGGCGGAGTCAGGTCGGCCAGGATGCCGAAGTACATGATGAAGAGATGCGCGGCCAGCATGGGCACGCCGAAAGTCTGGATGGCCGGGGCCGCAATGGTGGCCAGCACGATGTACTTGGCAGTGGTGGGCAGGCCCATGCCCAGCACAATGGAGGCCAGCATGGTGAAGAAGAGCGTCAGGGCAAAGCTGCCGGCGGAAAGGGTCAGAATGGCGTTAGCCAGCTTGAGCCCCACGCCGGTGAGCGTCACCACGCCGATGACAAAGCCCGTGCAGGCGCAGGCCGCGGCCACGCCCAAGGCCAGACGGCCGCCGTTCTCCATGGCTTGCAGGATGTCCTTTCCGGCCTGGCGGTTACACTGCGCAAGGGCGTGCCCGACCTTCATGCCGCTGGAACCGGCTCCGGCCCAGGCCTTCCAGTTATTGGCCACCAAGGAAATGATCACGGTCGCCAAAATGCAGTAATAAGCCGATTTGAGCGGCGTATAGCCCTGAATAAGCAGATAGATGAGCACGAAAATGGGAATGAGCAGATAGCCGCCCTGGCGCAGTACGAACCATGCGCGCGGCAGGCGTTCCTTGGGAATGCCCTTGAGGCCCAGGCGCTTGGCTTCCATGTGGACCATGAAGCCCACGGCCAGATAATACAACAGGGCCGGGATCAGCGCGGCCTTGGCAATTTCCACATAGCCCACGCCCAGAAACTGGGCCATGATGAAGGCAGCCGCGCCCATGATCGGGGGCATGATCTGGCCGCCCGTGGAGGAAGCCGCTTCCACCGCACCGGCAAAAGCTCCCCGGTAGCCCACGCTTTTCATCAGAGGGATGGTGAAGGTGCCCGTGGACACGGTATTCGCCACGGAAGAACCGGAAATGGTGCCGAAAAAGCCGCTCGCCAGCACGGCCACCTTGGCCGGGCCGCCCACAAAGCGTCCGGCGGCTGCCAGGGCCAGGTCAATGAAAAACTTGCCCAGGCCCGTACTGTGCAGAAACGCGCCGAACAGAATAAACAGAAAGACAAAGGAAGCTGAAACGCCCAGCGGCATGCCGAACAGGCCTTCCGTGGTCAGATACATATGGGCCACGATACGCTTCATTGAGAAGCCGGGATGGCCCATCATGCCGGGAATCAGGTTGCCGAACTTGGCGTAGAGCAGAAAGCAGACGGCAACCAGGGTGATGGGCAGCCCCACGATGCGCCGCGTGGCTTCCAACACCAGCAGAATGGAGGCACAGCCGAAAATGAAGTCCATCTCGGTGGGCGGCCCGGCATCCAGCACGATCACGTCGTAATTCCAGACGATATAGCCGCAGACCGCCGCTCCGGCAGCGGCCAGCAACACGTCGTACCAGGCGAGCTTATGCTTGCTGCCTGTGGCCCGCGCCGGATACAGCAGATAGATCAGCACCAGCACAAAGCCCAGGTGCACGGCGCGCTGGATTTGCGGCGGGTACGCGCCGGTGGCCGCTGTAAAAAGATGGAATCCGGAAAGGGCGATACAGAGCACGCGGATAAAAACTTCCAGGCCGCCCCTGAACGTACGATAGGCTGATTCCTTATCATACTTGGCTACGATTTCGGAAACGTCGACGGTGTCCTGAACCTTTTCCACCGTCGCGGAATCCAGCTTTTCGGCCTCTTCCAAGGCAAAACCGCCGGACCCCTCCTGTTCGATAACCTTCATCCGCTCTTTATGGCTCATCCTTACCTGCCTCAAAACTAAACGTTGTCATGCGCCGGGGCGGCGACCGTTCCGCTTACCGGATTGCAGCCCCCGCGCGGACGCGCGGAGCCAGCGTAAAGGTAACGGCGCTGCCCGGCGGCGCCAGTTCCGCCAAGGGAATCTCGCGCGTCATGCCGCGCGCGGATTTTCCTTCAGCCGCGCCCTCCCGCGGCAACAGCAGCGTATGCCGCGCAATGCGCCCCACGCGCACATCAAAAGAAGGCAGCGCCTTGTGATAACCGCTGATTACAATGTGCCCGTCGCCGGTGGACATGGTCTGCCCCGGCCCCGGAGTGTGCGGCAGGCCCGCCCCGAAATCCTGATAAACCGTTTTTTCCAGAAAAATTGTCTGATGACTGACGCGGAACCAGTCTTCCACCGGGCTTTTGGCCACGGAATGGATGTAACGAATGCCGAAGCTCAGTCCTTCCCGCGCCGGACAGGAAAAGAGCACAACACCGTCAGCATTCTTCAGCACCAGGTCGCCGTCCGTTCCGTCCGGGGAAGCCGCCCGCGCTGCCCCTGCCCAGAGCAGTGTGCAGAGACACAGCAAAGCTGTCGGCATGTACAAAAAAAATTTCGGCATGTCCATTCCGCCCGCAGGCCGCGTCGGGCGGAAGCCCTGCCCCCGCCCGGCCGTCATCGTCTACGGCATTTTTCGTTTGAGCGGGTGTCCACTCGCACAGCCGTCAACGCAATTCCACTTTGAAATAGCTCTGAAACGAAACAGGGCGAGGGAAAGCCCCTCGCCCCAAGGTTTTACTTCAACGCGCCTTTTTCCTTGAGGTACTTGGCCGCGCCGGGGTGGAAGGGAATGGTCACGCCGTCAGCCGCATGCTGCAGAGAGATTTCCGCGCCCTTGTTGTGGGCCTTGGCAACGTCGCCCAGATTTTCAAACAGGGTCTTGGTCAGGGCGTAGGCCACGTCGTCGGGCATATTCTTGTTGGCCACCAGAATGGCCTGCACCGAAAGCGTGGGCACGGCATTTTCCTGGCCTTTGTAGGTCTTGGCCGGGATGGCGTCCTTTACCAGATAGGGGAACTTGGCCACGATTTCATCGGCCTTGGCCCCGTCCAGCGGCACGAAAACCACTTCCTGGGCCGTGGTGATGTCCTGGATGGCCGGATTCGGGGTGCCGATGGTAAAGACGAAGCCGTCCAGCTGGCGGTCCTTGAACTGGTCGGCGGTTTCGCCGTAGGGCAAAAAGATGGGCTCCACGTTCTTGTAGTCCAGGCCGTAGAAGCCGAAGATCTGGCGGCAGTTCACTTCATTGCCGCTGCCGCGCGCGCCCACGGAAACCTTCTTGCCCTTGAAGTCTTCCAGCTTGGTCACGCCGCTGTCCTTACTGGCGACCACGTGCAGGTATTCAGGATAGAGACGGGCAATGGCGCGCACGTCCTCGAGCTTGGTACGGAAAGGGGCCTTGCCGTTGAAGGCGGAGTCAGCCACGTCGTTCTGCACGATGGCGAAATCCACGTCGCCGGCCTCCACCAGGCGCATATTTTCGCCCGAGGCGCCCGTGGCCTGCGCGGTGATGGCCAGAGCCCCGTTGCTTTTGGAGGTGAGCACCTGACCGATGGCACCGCCCAGGGGGAAGTAGACCCCGGAGGTGCCGCCGGTGGCCAGGGTCAGGCGTTTGGCATCGGCAAAAGCCGTGGCGGCGGCCAGAATCAAAGCGCCGGCCAGAACAAGGCTGAAAACTTTTTTCATCTGGGGATACTCCTTGAACAGGGTTGACCCGTCAGACAGGCGGGCCGCGTCCAATGCGACCGCCGTGCGCCACGGGTGGAAAAACGATGGGAACTATGTATGCATACACCAGTGAGGTGCCAAAAGCAAATCAAGAGCGCTCCGACGCGCCTGAACCAGGCTCTGGGTCGGTTGGCGCGACAGAGGATTGCCGCTTGCCGTTTACCATTGCTTTGCAGTAAAATGCAAAAATACGTGGGTATTTCATAACCGCATCCGAGGAGGCCGTCCCATGCAACACCGCGTTTTTCTTCCGGGCTTGGCTCTGCTTCTGGCGGGCAGCCTGCTGCTCACCGGCTGCGCCAGCCAGTACGGCGCGCAAAAAACCAAGGTCAACTATTATCCGCAGTGCTACCAGCCCGTGGCTCAGTTGCGGCAGGATGAGAACAGCACTGGCACCAGCACCGCCGTCGGCGCGGCCGGGGGCGCTTTGCTGGGCGCGCTGATCGGCGGCCTGGCTACCGGCAAAGTGGAAGGCGCGGTGGCCGGTGCGGCCGTGGGCGGCGTGTCCGGCGCGGTGGCCGGCAACATTTACGGCAAATCCCAGGCCCGGGACCGGGACGCAGCCTATCTTCAGGCCTATTCGCGCCAGCTGGGTTCCGAAGCGGCCAGCATGAACCGCGCCACGGCGGCGGCCAAGGTGGCGGCCAAGTGTTATGACGAACAGTTTCAGCTGGCGGCCAATCAGTTCAAGGCCGGACAGATCACCCGACTGGACTTTCAGGACCGCTACAATGAGATCCGCAGCGGCCTGGAGGAGACGTCCTTCATCCTGAACAGCACGGCCACGACCATGGCCCAGAAGGACAGCGAATATCAGCGGGCTCTGGCCGAACAATACACCGCCGCCGAACCGGCCTCAGCCAAGCGCGCCAGCACGGCCAAAAGCGGCAAGCGCGCGACCGCGCGACCGGCTCCGGCCCCGAGCCAGAGCAACGTCACGGCCCAGGCCGAACAGTGGAAGACCTCCCGCGAAGAGCTGGAAAGCACGCGACAGGATGTGGACTCGCGCCTGAACGCCTATCAGCAGACAGTGGACAATCTCTTGATCTGACCCGCGCCCGCCCCGCACGGCGTTTCTGTTGCGGGGCGGGACGCGTTTTGCCCTGCCGGGCAGCTTGTGAAAGCGGAGCTTGCGCATGACAGACGGCGAAAATAAGACTTCCGGCTCCCCCGCCGGTACGCCCCCCCCTCCGGTGGAAAACGTCGCGCCCCGGACGCCCCCCGTGGCGATTCCCTGGTATCGGCGGCCCTGGTTCTGGGGTCTGCTGCTTTTTCTGTGCCTCCTGCTGCTGGCGACCTGGCTGCTCCGGAAGGAATGGCAGGCCGCGGAAGCCCGACGTGCGGCCCTGGAAAAACAAACAGCGGAAGCCCGGCACAACAACGAGGCGCGCGAGGCTTTTTTGCGGCAACTGCGCTTGCTGCTTGAAAAAGACCCCTGCGATATTCAGCGCGAGCTGAACAGGCTCAGCCCGCCGCCGGGCGTGGTCTGGCCGCCGCTGTCTACTCCCTCCCCTTCTCCGGCCGCCAGGCCTGAAGCTCCTGTGGCAACGCCCGCGTCGCCTCCGGCTGTCCAGCCGCAGGGCTCGACGCCCGCCCCGCCGACCAGCGTGGCTGAACTTCTGGAGCAGGGCACGGTACTGGTGCTGGCCCAGAGAAAGGAAGGGCTCTCCATGGGCTCCGGCTTTTTTGTGGCTCCCGGCTACATTGTAACCAATGCCCATGTGGTGGGCGACGCCACCCAGGCCATTGTCACCAACAAAGCCACCAGGGGCCTGCTGACCGCCAAGGTTCTGCGCACCACCCAGTCCGGCGGGCGCGATTTCGCCGTGCTCCAGGTGCAGGGCGCGCCCTCGATCACGCCGCTCAAGCTGGCCGCCGACATCAAGCGCACCGAACGGGTCAGCGCCTGGGGCTTCCCCGGCGCGGTCACCGTGGATGATCCCAAGTTCGCGGCCCTCTTGCAGGGCAATGCCGCCGCCGCGCCGGAAGTCGTTTATACCGACGGCTCGGTGAGCGTGATCCTGCAACGCGATCCGCCGCTCATCGTGCACACGGCCACGGTTTCCCAAGGCAACAGCGGCGGCCCGCTGGTCAACGACAAAGGCGAGGTGGCGGGCATCAATACTTTCATCAAACTGGACGACGAATCCTACCGCCAGTCCAGCCTGGCTATCGTCAGCGCCAGCCTGGCCGACTACCTGCGTTCCGTGGGGATTCCATTCAGTCTGGCGGCCCCGCCCGCCGCTCCGGCCGCCAAAGCCGCCGGGGGAGGCAAGCCATGAGCGCCCGGATTGCCGTCAGCCTGCGCGGTCAGATGCGGGCCCTTGCCAGCCAGGGTATTTTCGCCACGGATTGCTATGCCCAGATGCGGGCCATCCTGCTTCAGAAACTGGGGCCGGAGCACGCGGCCCTGCTGGCCGAACCCCAGCACGACGCGGAAGGCCGTAATGTGGACTGGTATGCCGCAGGCCAGGGAGAGGCACGGCCCGTCAAAGAACTGCCTGAAGCCGAGGCCCAGGCTCTGCGCGCCGAAGCCGGCGGCCTCGCCAAGGATATCCTGAACCTTTCCCGGTCCCTGACCGCCGAGGCCCAGGCCCGGCAGGCTCTTTCAGGCCAATTGCTGCAACTGGCCCTGCAGCACCCGACAGAAGATGACCTCTGGTCCGTGGGCGGCAAACCGGTCCTGATCAACTGGGGTTTCGCGCCCGGAGCCGTGGGCGCCCAGCCCCAGGATCTTTCCCGCCTGGGGGCCGTACCGCCCCCCGCGCCAATGGCCGCCCCCACGCCTCCGCCGCCCCCGAGCCGAAGCGGCTGCCTGCCCTGGTTGTTGCCCCTGCTTTTGCTCCTGCTTCTGCTCTGGTTGCTGCTGGCGGCTCTGGGCATTCTGCCCTCGCCTCTTCCGGCCTCTTGCTTCAGAACGGACACAGCGGCTCTGGAAACCGAAAAAAGCCGTGCCGCTCAACTGGACGACGAGCTGGCCCGACTCTGGCAGCAATTGCAGGAACGCGCAGCCCTTTGTAAGCCCGTGATCCCGCCGGTGGCGGCGAAGGAACCGGAAAAACCGGTCAAAGAACCTAAAAAGGAACCGGAAGTGGTGGAACCCTTCCTGGGTGAAACCCCGCCGGAGCCGGAAAAACCCAAGGTTGAGAAGCCCAAACAGGAAAAGCCCCAAAAGCAGGAGACCAAGCCCGAACCTCCTGCCCCCAGGCCAGCGCCCAAAAAGAACGAGGACCTGAACATCCCCAGCGATGCGGCCAAAAAGAACGACCTCACCTTCCTGGAAGGCTGCTGGACCAGTGAGACGGGCTTGTATTCGCATCCTTCCAATGAGCCGATCATTGCCGAATACTGCTTTGACAAGAACGGCAAGGGCCGCCGTTTCGTGCGCGAACGCAATGGACAGGTCTGCAGCGGTTCGGCCAGCGCGCGCTTCCAGGGCAACCGCCTGCTCTTTGATTCCGATCCGGCCCGTTGCCCGCGCGGCGGCACCTATGTGCCCCAGAAAGTGGAGTGCACGGGCAGTGAAAGCAGCACCCAGTGCAAAGGCAATGAACTGGGCGGGGCCCGCCATAAGTGGGACGCCCGTTTCAGAAGGAAATAAGCATGGACGCCATTCCCCGTTATCTCTCGCCCGTCAGCATCATTCCCGGCGGCTGCCCGCAGTTTCTGGATTTCGCCCTCCCGGAGGAAGCCATCCACCGCCTGCGCCGCTATTTCCGCGAGGAAAAAAAGCAGGAGGGCGACGCCGGGGGCCGCTATACCCACTATCTGCGTTGCCTGGTGGAAACGGAAAACGGCTTTGTGGACCAGTTGACCGGCCAGCCCTGCGACTACGACTACGACATGGACGCCCGCCGCGCCCTGGACGTCTGGGAAGGACAGTGGCTGCCCATTCCCTTTCTGCGCACCCTGGACCAGCTTTGGCCCGACGGCGGCAGGCGCTTTGAATGCGGCCCCTCCAACTGGGCGCGGGCCAGAATCATGCGTTCGGAGCAGCATCCCGGCCGGTTGCGCGTCGTACTGGCTTTTGACACCAACGTGGAGCCGCGTCCCGCCGAAGGCGAGGAATATTACGCCCTTTCGCCGCAGGACGTGGCGGCCCACGGACATTTCATGCTGGCCTGTCAGGTGCGCGACAATTCCTGGTTCCTCAACGCTGCCTGGGTGGATGAATGGCTTTCCGGCATTTACAGCGCCTGGCGACAGGGCAAACACCACGGGCGCGGCTCCTGGCAGGAGGAAACGCCCTATGTTCTTGAACACCTGGCCAGCTATCTGACTTGGCTGGAAGTGGTGCGCCTGGCTCTCGACGATTTGGCCGCCCAGGTCATCAATCCGGACCGCGACACACCGGTGGATGTGGACCTGATTCTGGATATCGGCAATTCCCGCACCACGGGCATACTGGTGGAAACCCTGCCCCAGCGCGTCACTAATCTCAATGACAGTTATCTGCTGGAATTGCGTGATCTCAGCCAGCCCGACCGGATCTACGCCGAGCCCTTTGAAACCCGCGTCGAATTTGTGGACGCGGCTTTCGGCAACGACGCCCTTTCCCGGCGTTCGGGCCGCCAGAGCCCGGCCTTTGCCTGGCCTGCGGCCGTGCGTATCGGGCCGGAGGCCGCGCGCCTGGCAACCCAGGCCGTCTGCGCTGAAGGCACCACCGGCATGTCCAGCCCCAAACGCTATCTCTGGGACGAGCGCCCCTGGCAGCAGAGCTGGCGCTACAACACCGGCGGCAAGGCCGAGCCCATGGTCAGCCGCGGGCTGTTCGCCCGCCAGCTCAATCCCCAAGGCACGCCCCTGGCCTGCTTTGACGATCCGCTGTTCAAGAAAAGCCCTGCCCTGCAAAAACAACAGGCCGAACCCATTTTTGAGTCCCTGTTCACCCGTTCGTCACTGATGCTCTTTATGATGGGCGAGATCCTCACCCAGGCCCTGGTGACCATCAATTCCCCGGCCACCCGGGCACGGCGGGAACTGCCCAATCTGCCCCGGCGGCTGCGGCGGCTGATTTTCACCGTACCCACGGCCATGCCCGTGGCGGAAAAACGCATTTTCCGCCGCTGGGTGCTCTGGGCTGTGCGGGTGATCTGGGACGCCCTGGGCTGGGGCCAATGGTATCTGCCCCAGCAACAGAACAAGGGCCAGAGCGGCGATTACCGCCTGAGCCCGCAGGTGCGTTGCGACTGGGACGAAGCCAGTTGTTCGCAGCTGGTCCTGCTCTACAATGAGCTGGCCGTCAAACAGCACGGCGACGCCCACCATCTTTTCCGGCTGATGGGCAAACCGCGCGCCGCCTACGGCAATCATCCCTGCGTGCGCATTGCCTCCATCGACATCGGCGGCGGCACCACGGATCTCTCCATTACCACCTATGAGCTGGCCAGCGGCGAGGGCGACACGGCCCGTATCGTGCCGCATACGGAATTCCGCGACGGCTTTAACATCGCGGGTGATGAAGTTTTACGTGAAGTTGTGGCAAATCACGTCATCCCGGCCATCGGCGAAGCTCTGGTCAAGCAGGGCCTGGCGGAACCGCGCGGACTGCTGGGCCAGCTGTTCGGACGCGACGCCATCGGCATGTCCCAGGAGGAACGCAATACCCGCGTGCGCTTGGTGCGCCAGATCGCCGTGCCCATAGCTCTGGGCCTGCTGGCCGCCTGCGAGAATCCGGACATGCGGGACGACAGTTACAGCTGCGTTCTGGGCGGCTTTTTTGAGCCGGATCCTTTGGCTCAGGCTGCGACGGGCGAACAGACAGCAGCCTCGGCCAACGGCGCTCCGGCTCTGGACGACGAAGAAGGCGGCGGCTTCACTCCGGCCGTACGCGCTCCCCGGCCTCAGGCCGCCATTTTGCGTGCCGTGGATCACCTGGTGCGCCGCGCGGCGCCCTTCATCCAAAACTTTAATATTCTCGACGTGCCCATTCAGGTCCGCCCGCGCGCGGTGGACGCCACTATCCGCGCCACCCTGGGTCCCACCCTGTCCGCGCTCTGCGAATTGGTCCATTTGTACGACAGCGATGTGCTTCTGCTCACGGGACGCCCCAGCGCCTGGCAGGGCGTCATCGCGCCGGTGCTCGCCAAGCTGCCCGTGCCGCCGGACAGGATCATTCCCATGCGCCAGTATCATGTGGGCAGCTGGTATCCTTTTGCCGACGCCCTGGGCCGGATCACGGACCCCAAAACCACAGTTGTGGTGGGGGCCATTCTCTGCGCCCTGGCCGACGGCCATTTGGAGGGCTTTTCCTTTGATTCCGGCGCGTTGCGCCTGACATCCACAGCCCGTTATATCGGCGAGATGGACATCAACAGCCAGCTCAAACGTCCCAAGGTCTGGTTTGAGGTGGATGTGGAAAGCAAGGACGGCACGGAACAGAGCCGCCAGGTGGCTTTCAGCGGCCCGCTGTCCATCGGCTACCGCCAGCTGGACGCCGAACGCTGGCCCACCACGCGTTATCACCTGCTGGCTTTTGCCAGCGAGGAGGCCCGCTCCCGCGCTTCCGGGCGGTTGCCCTACACGGTGGAAGTACGCCTGCGCGTGGAGGACGTCTGGGATGACGCCCCGCGCACGGACGACGACAAGGAACGCCGCAGCGAAGGCGAATTCAGCATTGATGCCATTACGGACAACCAGGGCCGCAGCGTGGACCGCCGCGATCTGGAAATCCGTCTGCAAACCCTGAAACTGGACGAAGGCTACTGGCTGGATACCGGCATTGTGACCGACGCCGGCTAAACGAGGATGACCATGCAGCAGCAGGATACCGATCTGGCCCGGCTTTGTCGCGATCTGGCAAAGGAATCCCGCCAGGCCGTGGCTTGGCTTCAGGACAATTGCGAACTGGTGGGCAACGAATGCGCGGCCCTGCAAAAGGACATGCGCCATGCCGCCCGCTTTTTTCACAAATGCGAGCAGGCCGCGCGCCGCAAGATGTGCGTGGGCGTTTTTGGCCCCAGCCAATCCGGAAAATCTTATCTTATTTCGGCTCTGGCCCGCGATGCCAAAGGCTCCTTGCTGGCGGACTTCGGGGGCAAGTCCTATGATTTCATCACCCAGATCAATCCCGAGGGCGGCAAGGAATCCACCGGCCTGGTGACCCGCTTCACCACAACGCCGCCCGAAGATTTGAGCGAAGGTTTTCCCATCCGCCTGCGTCTGCTTACGGAGACGGACGTGGCCCGCGTGCTGGCCAACACCTATTACGCCGATTGCGAACACAAGGAAGCCCCGCAGCCCGAAGCCCTGACAGCGGCTCTGGACGCCCTGGAAGCCCGCGCCGCCCAATCTCCTGTCAGCGCGGACGTGCTGAGCGGCGATGACCTGGAAGACTTAAGGGATTACATTAACAAAAATTTCAGTTCCCGGCCGCGCGTGCAAATGCTGCAAAAAGGATTCTGGCTGCGGGCCGTGGAACTCGCTCCGCGCCTGGGCCTGGAAGACAGGGCGCAACTGCTGGGCCTGATCTGGGACAATGTGCCGCAATTCCAGAGCCTCTATCTGCAACTCTGCGGCGCATTGCGCGATCTGGGCAATCCGGCGGAAGCAGGATGTCCCATTGAGGCCCTGATTCCGCGCAAGACCAGCATCATCGACGTGGCCCTGCTGCACGGGCTCAGCGAACCCGCCACGGACATGCTGACGATTCTGGGGGCCGAGGGTCGCAAGGCCTCTCTGCCGCGCGCGGTGGTCACGTCCCTGACCGCTGAAATCACTATCCACATGCGCGAAAAGCCGGACGATTTCTTTGACCACACCGACCTGCTTGACTTCCCCGGCTACCGGTCCCGCCTGAAACTCGAAAATCTCAATCAGGAGCTGGAACGACCCGGCACGCTGGAAAACCTCTTTCTGCGCGGCAAGGTGGCCTACCTTTTCGAGCGTTACTGCGAGGAAAAGGAACTCACCAGCATGCTGCTCTGCATCGGACCCGGCAATCAGGAGGTACAGGACCTGCCCCGCGCCGTGTACGAATGGATCTGCTCCACCCACGGCGAAAACCCGGCCCACCGCGCGGGCAAGGCTCCGGCTCTCTTCTTTGTGCTGACCAAGATGGACATGGAGTTTGAAAAGAAAAAGGGCACGCCCTCCGTGGAAACGCGCTGGACCACGCGCCTGCAATCCTCCCTTCTGGACTTCTTCGGCAAACAGCACGACTGGCCGGAAAACTGGGACGGCAGCCATCCTTTCAATAATGTCTTTCTGCTGCGCAATCCCAATTTCCGCAGCGAAGCCATTTTCAGCTTTGACGGCGACAAGGAGAGCGGCATCCGCCCGGAACAGACACTGTACGTGGAAGAGGTGCGTCAGGCCTTTTTGCAGTCGCCCCTGGTCCAGCGCCATGTGGCCGAGCCGGAAATTGTCTGGCAGGCGGCCATGACCCTCAATGACGGCGGCGTGGCCCTGCTGCGCGAGAGACTGCGTCCGCTCTGCAATCCCGAGCTCAAACGCCGTCAGATCACGGTCAGCCTGGACGAAAAACGCGAGCAGGTCCTGACCAAGCTCACCCCCTTTTATAAAAGCGACGACCGCGAGGAATTGCGCCGTCGGCAGGAACAGCTTTCGCGCACCCTTGTGGCCTTGCTGGCCCGGCTGGCGGAGAAGCAGCTTTTCGGCGAATTTCTGCGCGCCCTGCAGATGCGGGACTTTGACCTCTATGAAATCTGCTTCCGGGCCGGACAAAGCCCGAAGCAGGGGACGGCTTCCGTCGCGCCCGCGCCGGTGGTAGGCGCGCGGGTTTCCGCCGACGACATTCTGGGCGACATTTTCGGCGACGCCCAGGCAGTACCGGCGGCATCCGCAATACAAGAAGAGGACCGCGCCCGTGACACGGCCGCCGTTTTCGCCAATCTGGCGCTGGAGCACTGGATCGGGCGGCTGCGCGATCTGGCCGGTGATGCGGAGGCCCGCAACTATTTCGGCCTGCCCGCCAAGGAGCTGGACCAGTTCTGCCACGAACTGATCACGGCCGCCGCACGCTGCAAGCTGCGCGAAAACCTGGAAACCGAACTGCGGCGAAGTTCCGCCTACAGCAATATGGCCCGCGAACGTCTGGTCTGGAAGCAGGTCAGCCTGGCAGCCGACGCTATCAACGCCTTTGTGGACTGGCTGGGCTTTGACCCGCGCTTCAAGGATCAGGCGGCGCGTACAGTTTTGTTCGGCGGCAAAAGCGTCAGCCTGTTCAATCCGCCGCCGGTCATCACGGGTGAGCCGCATATCGCGGAAGAAGAATCGCCCTATGACCGCCTCTGGTATACGGACTGGCTGCGGGCCCTGGCCTACAGCGTGACGGCCAATGTGGACTTTGACGGCCGACAGACCGTCAACCCGGAACAAAACAACCGCCTGCGTGATATTTTGCGGGCGTTCAAGGAATAGCGCATGCGCGCCACAATCACAGCGGACCCTTCGCGCGGTCCCGGTTACGGCATTATTGAAATCCACGACGCGGGCAATGTGTTCGCCCCCGCTTTCGTGCTGCGCCGGGGCTCGGACGGCAAAACCCTTTCCAGCGGCGGCTGGCAGGAAAGCGAAACGGCGCTCACGCCCGACGCCTGGGACAATGACGGCGGCAGCCTGCGCCTGGCCGTGGGCCCGGCCGTGGTCGATGAGATGGACAATCTGGACGCCTACCGCATCAACCTGACCGGCGCGGGGGCCTGTGTACTGGTGGTTCAGAATCTGGTTTATTCGCATATCAGCGGCGGCCAGGGCGTGGGCGTCTATGCGCCGCCGACCGAGCCTTTGCAGGCCGTGCCGGAAACAGAGCCCGCAGTGGAAGCCCCCGAACCGGAGCCTGTTGTTACGGAGCCTCCCTTGCGGATGGCCCGGGAACCGGGAGAGGGAAAAAGCGGTAAGGGCGGCCTGCTGGTCGGCCTTGCGCTGCTTGTGCTGGTGGCAGGCGTCGCTGTGTGGTGGTTTATGCTGCGCGCGCCGGAAAAACCGCCTCTGCCGTCAGCCCCCACGGCGGCCCAGAACCAGACAGCACCCGCCGCATCCGCAAATCAATCTCCCTTGGCCGCCGCCCGCGAACAATTGCGCGGCGAAGCCCGGCCTGAAATGAGTCTGGCCCTGGCCAAACCCATGCGCAAGGCCGGAGCCGGAGCGGAAGAAAGCGACGCGGCCTTTCTGCTGTTGGAAGACGCGGCCCAGAAGGGCAATGTCGAGGCCATGCTGCTGGTGGGGCAATTTTATGACCCAGTCAGCTCCTTGCCGCGCGGCAGCATTCCCGTGGACATGGGACAGGCCAAACACTGGTATGAACAGGCTAGGCAAAAAGGCCAGGCCGAAGCGGCCAAAGCTCTGGACGCCCTGCGCGTCCATGTGCAGACCGAAGCGGACAAGGGCAATGCCGAGGCCCGAAGTTTGCTGCAAAACTGGAAGTAGAGCGTGCCCACACGGCGCGCCGGGAGAAAATAATGCGTATGTCCGTCCGTCTGTGGTCGGCGCTGCTTGCGGCCTTGTGTCTGAGTCTGGCCGCCATGGCGGTTCAGGCCGAACCGTCTCCGGTTTCCGTCAGCCCGTTGCTGCAACAGGGCAAAAAAAGCCTTTTCCAACGGGTGGTCAGCCATCCGGGGGCCAAACTGCTGGCAGAGCCCAAGGCCGACGCCAAGGTGCTGCAGGAAGCGGTCGTCCCCTTTACCGTGCTCTATGTCTATGCCCGCAAGGACGCATGGTTGCAGGTGGGTCCCTCCACCACCCAGCCTGCCGGATGGCTGGAGGCGGCCAAAGCCACGGACTGGAACCAGTCCCTGACCCTGCTGTTCACCCCGCGCACGGGACGCGACCCGGTGCTCTTTTTCAAAACCGAGCAGGATCTCAATGCCCTCTGCTCGGCCGCCGACATGGAGAAACGGCTGGGTACACTGCTGTCCGCCGCGACGCAGGCCGCCAAGGGGGGGACGGTTCCCGCCGACCTGCCCATTGTGGCCAGCGAACCTGAGGGAAGTCAGGGGGCCGTTTCGGAAAAGCGTTTTTATCTCATGCCCATTCTGGCCATGCAGGATCCCTTTGACGGAGTAAAATTCCTGCGCGTGGCCTCCATTGACCCCGGCGACTATGCGAAAAACAAGAACGGCGGCAAAAACGGGCCGCCCAAAACCGGCATAGCCCTGGTCATCGACACATCCATTTCCATGAAGCCCTATATTGAGCAGAGCCTCAACGTAGTCCGCCAGATCTACGACAAGATTGAAACGGACAAGATGGCCGACAATGTGGGCTTCGCGGTGGTCGCGTTTCGCAGCAGCACCACAGCCACGCCCGGCCTGGAATATGTGTCCAAAGTGGTCAGCGACTTCGCTACGGCCAAAAACCGCAAGAGTCTGGAGGACAAACTGGCCCAGGTGCGGGAGGCCACGGTTTCCAGCCACGACTTTAACGAAGACTCTCTGGCCGGGGTGTACAAGGCCGTGGAAGCCCTGAACTGGGGCGATTATTCCTCGCGTCTGATCCTCCTGATCACCGACGCGGGCCCCCTGAAAAACGGGGATAAATACGCCTCGGTGACAATGGGCGTTAACGAGCTCAACGACTTTGCACGCCAGAAAGGCATCTGGATTACGGTGCTGCATATCAAAAGCCCCGGCGGAGCCAAAAATCACGGTTACGCCGAGCAGAGCTACCGTGCCCTGAGCAAACTTTCCGGCAACCGCTCCAACTATCAGGCCGTGGCCGCGCCCACCCCGGCGGAGGGCGCGCGCCAGTTCGCGACCGTGGCCAAGGCCCTGGCCACCGGCATGGTGGACATGGTCAAAAATACGGCCGCCGGTAAAATCATGACCCGTCCCAAGGATGAAACGCCGCAGCAGGCCACGCCCGAACAGCGGGCGGAGCAATTGGCCGCCACCCTGGGGTACGCAATGCAACTGGAATATCTGGGCCGCGCGCGCGAGAACCAGGCCCCCAGCGTGGTCAATTCCTGGATCGCGGATATGGACCTCAAGAGGCTGGCCAAACATGAACAGAGCCCCAGCGTGGAAGTAGCCGTATTGCTGACAAAAAATCAGCTCAACGACCTCAGCGCGCAGCTCAAGGCCATTATCGACAATGCCGAACGCACCAAGAAGACCGACTCGCGCGATTTTTTCCAGGGCATTCTTTCGGCTTCCACGCGCATGGCCCGCGATCCAAACCTGCCCACACAGGACAAGAACCTGGCCGAGTTGGGCGTGTTGTCCGAATTCCTGGACGGCCTGCCCTACAAGAGCGACATCATGCTGTTGCGCGAGGAGGACTGGTACCGCATGAGCATCGGCGAGCAGACGGCCTTCATCAACCGCCTCAAGTCCCGCCTGGCCCGTTACGAGGAATATGACCGGGACCGCGCTAACTGGGAGAGCTTCGGCCAGCCCAACGCCGGAGACTGGGTCTACCGCGTGCCCTTGAACATGCTGCCGTAGCCCGGACCACGAATATGGAAGGTACGGGCGATCTGGTCTTTTCGCTGCGCGGCGTGAGCAAACGCCGTCCCGGCCATGAGGGTTTTCATCTGCGCCTCGCGGCCTTTGACGCGCCGCGCGGCAGCCTGCTCGCCCTGGCCGGGCCCAGCGGCTGCGGCAAAAGCACGGCTCTGGATCTGCTGGCCTGCATACTCAGACCGGATATTCCGGCGGCGGACGCGGAACAAGACAACGTCCGCTTTTCCTTCGCCCCCACGCCTGAACGGCGTGAGGATGTACTGGCCGCCTGGCGGCGCGGCGGCACAGATGCCCTGGCGGCCTTGCGCCTGCGCCATCTGGGCTATGTTTTGCAGACCGGCGGCCTGCTGCCCTTCTTGTCCGCCAAGGAAAACATCCTTCTGCACTGCCGCAGTCTGGGCATTGTCAGGCAGCGCGGGGAAGCCGTGGATGCCATTGTGGAACGCCTGGGCATCCGCCATCTGCTCGGGCAATATCCGGGCACGCTTTCCGTGGGGGAACGCCAGCGGGTGGCTATCGCCCGTGCTCTGGCCCATGGCCCCGGCGTGGTGCTGGCCGACGAACCCACCGCCGCACTGGACCCCTGGCACGCCCGCAATGTGCTGAATCTGTTCACGGATCTGACGCGGGAACTGGGCATTACCATGATCATGGTTACGCACGCCCCGGACATGGCGGCGGATGTTGGTTTCACCCTGGTCCACTTTGCCGTGGAATCCGGTCCCGACGGCGTTGTGGCCGATGTGCGCCATAAAGCCGGGAGGGGGTAAGCGTATGCGGACAGTCGCCCGCGCCTGCCTGCTGGCGCTCAGAGATTATGCCCATGAAGGCCTGCTGTCGACCTGTTCCGTGCTGGGACTGGCCGCCGTGCTCACGCCGCTGCTGGTGCTTTACGGGGTCAAGTTCGGCGTGGTCCAGACCCTTACGGACCGCCTGTTGGAGGATCCGCGCACGCTGGAAATCTCGCCAGTGACCAGCGGACGTTATACGCCCGACTACCTGGCCCGCCTGGCCGCGCACCCGGATGTGAGCTTCGTGCTGCCTCGTACCCGCTCCATTGCCGCCACTATGGATCTCAGCCACGGCGAGGGGCAGGCGCGTAAAACTCTGCTGGCCTCTCTGGAGCCCACAGCCCCCGGCGACCCCCTTCTGGCCCGCTACCATGCGACCGTCCCGGCCATGCCCACAGCCGTGGGAAAGAATAATGTGGACGGCAATGTAGCGTCTCCGGCCCTCACGCCCATCGGCGTGGCGCTTTCAGCCACCGCCGCCGAAAAGCTGGGCGTGCGCCAGGGCGACCCGCTGCTGGGGCGGGTGGAACGCCGCTATCAGGGACAGGTGCAGAGCGCCCGCGTGCCCCTGCGGGTGGTTGCGGTGCTGCCTTTGGCGGCCCAGCAGAAGGATGTGGCCTATGTGCCTCTGCCTCTGCTGGAAGCCACCGAGGACTTCCGCGACGGGCGCGCCGTGCCGGAGCTGGGCGCGGGCAACGGCTGGACTGGCGAGCCCCGGCCCGACGGCCCGCGCGTGTATCCCGGCTTCCGCCTGTACGCCCGCAACCTGGCGGCGGTGAGCGCCTTGCGCCGGGGCTTTGCCCGGCAAAAGCTGGACGTGTATACCCATGCCGAGGAAATTGAGCAGGTCAGTACCCTGGCCCAAGCCCTGAATCTGATCTTCGGCCTGATCTGCGCGGCGGCGGCCGCCGGTTTTCTGGCCTCCACAGCCAGCAGCGCCCTGGCCGGAGTCAAACGCAAGGAACGGATTCTGGGTCTGTTGCGGCTCACGGGCTTTGCCACGGGCGCGCTGATGCTCTTTCCCCTGGTGCAGGCTCTGCTCACCGCCCTGCTGGGCACGACCCTGGCTGCGGGCATCTACGCCGTGGCCGCTGCGGTCATCAACCATCTTTTCGCCGCCAGCCTCAACGGCATGGAGCAGGTCTGCCGCCTGCTGCCAGAGCATTTTCTGCTGGCCTTCGCCCTGGTGGCCGGGCTTTCCCTGCTGGCAGCCCTGGGGCCAGCCCTGCGCGCCGCGCGCGTGGAACCTTCGGAGGTGATCCGCGATGTCTGATGTAAAGCGCCGTCTTCGGCCGCTCTGCCTTTGCCTTCTGGCGCTGGGCCTGATCCTCGGCGGCGTCCGTCCCGCCGATGCGGCCCTGGCCCGTAAAGGCAGCGTCAACCTGACCGACGCCTATAATCCGCAGCCTGCTGGCGATGATATCGTACTGCCCATGCCCTGCGGCTTGAGCATGGTGTTCAAGCTGGTGGCCGTACCGGCCAAGGGCTTTCTCTGGGACATGCCCGTGCGCCCCGGCCTGGACGACAGCGCCAATGCCGAGCGGGCGTTTTACGACCGGCGCTACAACGCCGCTCTTTCCGGCCCCTTCGCCCTGGAGGATCTGCCCGCCGCCTGGCGCAAGCCGGCCCCGCAGGGGCAGAATTACTACTATCTTATCGCCAAATACGAAGTCACCAATCTGCAATGGCAAGCCGTCATGGATGCCTCCTGCCCGGACAGCCAGAATCTTCCGGCGGACGCGGCCCGGCCCGTGACCGACGTGAGCTGGTACGACGCCGTGGACTTCACCCGCCGCTACACGGCCTGGCTGCTGAAAAACGCGCCGGACGCCCTGCCCCGCTTCGCCGGGGACAGCCGCAATGTGGGTTTTGTGCGTCTGCCCACGGAAACCGAATGGGAATACGCGGCGCGCGGCGGCCAGACAGCGGGCAGCCAACAACTCTTGCAGGAGGATTTCTTCCCGCTGCCGCAAGGGGACGGCAAAGGGGATTACGCTGTGTACCGCCCCGAAGGCGCGGCCCATATTCCCGAAAGCACGGCCCGCATCGGCTCGCGCAAGCCCAACCCCCTGGGCCTTTACGATACGGCGGGCAATGCGGCGGAAATGGTGCTGGACAGCTTCCGCTTTTCTCTGGCCGGACGCCTGCACGGTTCCGCCGGGGGCTTTGTGCGCAAGGGCGGCTCCTTTCTCTCCGGCGATGCGGAAATTCTGCCGGGCCGCCGCGAGGAAACGCCCTTCTTTCTGGCCGACGGACCGGCTCACGCCCGCGATCTGGGCTTCAGGCCGGTAATTTCAGGCATCAACACGCCGGGCGGCAACCGCCCCGAGGAACTGCTGGCCGAATGGAACAAGGCCGGTGAAAGCATGACTCCCGGCATGCAGGCGGCCCGCAATCCCCTGGAGGAACTGGACCGCATGCTGGCCCTGGCCCAGGATCCGGCGGTCAAAAACAATCTGCAGAAGCTGCGCGACACCATCAAGGAAAACAACATCATGCTGGAGCGGCAAAAGCAGTTGGAGGCCCAATCCCTGCTGCGCACCGGCGTCTATATGATTGAAACCATCCGCAATTACGCCAGCCGCCGCAACAGCCTGCAAAGCCAGTTGCAGAGCATGGAACGCGACAGCAAGACCGCTAAAGGGCAGACCCTTGAAAAACTGCGTCAGATCATGGATACTGCCGGTAGGGGCCTTGCCATGCTGGACACCAGTCTGGACAAGTCCCTGACCTTTTACCGCAGCAAGGTGGAAGACGGCACGCAGCTTGCGCCGGACGCCCTGGCCGCCGTCGAGGAATCGCTCGGCAAGGATTTCAGCGGCAACGATCCCTTTAATGAAAATATGCGCCGCAATCTGGCCTTGTTCCGCAAGCACGTGGATTTGTTCCGCAAGAACAAACCGCTCTCGCGTGAGGCCATGCAAAAGGAAATTCTGGAACGCCGTTTCCAGTAGCAAAGGAGCACAACAATGGCGGAAAAATTGCGTATCGGCTGGATCGGCACCGGCGTCATGGGTTCGTCCATGGCCGGCCATCTGCTGGCGGCCGGCTGGCCGCTGACCGTTTACAGCCGCACTAAAGCCAAGGCCGACAGCCTGCTCGCCCAGGGCGCGCAATGGGCCGAAAGTCCGCGCGCCGTGGCCGCCGCCTCGGACATTGTTTTTTCCATTGTGGGTTTTCCCAAGGATGTGGAAGAAGTCATGTTGGGCGAAAACGGTGCGTTGCGCGGCCTGAACAAGGGCGGCATCGTCTGCGACATGACCACCTCCAGCCCGGCTCTGGCCCAGCGCATTGCCGAAGCGGCCGCCGCCCAAGGCTGCGCAGCTCTGGACGCGCCCGTGACCGGCGGCGACGTGGGCGCGCGTGAAGCCCGGCTCTCCATTTTCGTGGGCGGCGACAAAGCGGCCTTTGAGCGCGTTGAACCCTGCTTTTCCAAGATGGGCCAGCGCCTGATGCACTGCGGCCCGGCCGGTTCCGGCCAGAAGGCCAAACTGGCCAATCAGGTGGCTGTGGCCGGGGTGATGTTCAGCGTTTGCGAATCCCTGCTCTTTGCCCAGGAAGCGGGTCTGGATGTGGCCCAATGGCTGGAATTGGTGGTGCCCGGCGCGGCAGGCAGCACGGCCATGGGCACGCTGGGCCGCCGCCTGCTCAAGACCGATTATGCCCCCGGCTTCTTCATCGACCATTTTATCAAGGATCTGGGCCTCTGCCTGGAGGAATGCCGCCGCATGCGTCTGGTGCTGCCGGGCGTGACCCTGGCCGAGGAGTTCTACCGCATGATGCAGGCCCAGGGCCACGGCCGCCTGGGCACACAGGCTCTGATCCAGTGTCTGGCCACGCTTTCCGGCAAGGAATGGCGCAAGCACGAATAATCTTTGCCCAGCCCGGCTGACGTCCCGGCATGATGCGGACGTCGGCCGGGGCCGCCGCATGCCGCGCCTGAGCCCCGCTGCTGTCGGGCTGCAACCACGCTGACAGACGTCTTTGTGAGGCCGCCATGCCTATTCTCCCGCCTCAGAATCCCCTGGAAGACCCGGCCCTGGAACCGTACCGGGCTTTTCTGCTGCGCCGCAGCCGCCGTTTCACGGACGAGCTGCTGCGCATCACCACGCAATACGGCTCATTGCGCGCCTATGCCAATCTGCACACCAGCCTGGGCCTGCACCGCGTCAACAATGCCAAGGGCGAAACCCGCTGGCGCTGGCGCGAATATATGCCCCAGGCCGAAGCCGTCTGGCTGACCACGGACAAACTGAATTTTCAGCGCCATGCCAGCCATCGTTTCCAGCGCAAGCAGAACGGCATCTTTGAGCTGACCCTGCCGCTTGAGGCGCTCGCGCACGGCGACTACCTGGAACTGCGCGTGCTGCCCCTCGCGGCGTGGAATCAGCCGGACCAGCCGGGCCTGCCCGCAGTTAAGTCCGGCACGCCGCCGTTGCGCCGCGTGCCCGCCTTTGCCCACTGGGTGGAGCAGGACAAAGTTGTGCCCACCCAATGGTGCGCGCGGCTCTGGACGCCCGGGCAGCCTTACCGCTTCCGCCACCGCCGCCCCGGTGCGCCGGTCTTTCCCCGTATCTATGAGGCCCATGTGGGCATGGCCCAGTCCTCCCTGACCCATCACGGCGAAAGCGTGGGCAGCTACGACGAGTTCAGCGGTTCCGTTCTGCCCCGGATCAAGGCCGACGGCTATACCGCCGTGCAGCTTATGGGCATTCTGGAGCATCCCCTGTACCGCTCTTTCGGCTATCAGGTCAGCAGCTATTTCGCGCCCAGCTCGCGCTACGGCACGCCGGACCAGTTCAAGGCCCTGGTGGATACGGCGCACGGCTTGGGCCTGGCCGTGATTCTGGATATCACCCACGGCCATGCCTGCCCAAATACGGAGCAGGGCCTGGCCCGCTATGACGGCAGCCGGTATTTTTTCAGCGAAAAATTCAATCAGTGGGGCACGCCCTCCTTTGATTACAGCCGGGAGATGACGCGGCGCTTTCTGCTCTCCAACTGCCGTTACTGGCTGGAGGAATTCCGCGTGGACGGTTTCCGCTTTGACGCGGTGGGCAATATGCTCTACCGCGACCACGGCGTGGACGATGATTTTTCGCATGTGGGGCGCTGCTTTTACGGCAAGGACGGCGAGCCGCGCGCGGATGAGGACGGCGAGCTCTATCTCTGCCTTGCCAACGCCCTGACCCACGAACTGCGGCCCCAGGCCGTGACCATTGCCGAGGAATTTTCCGGCATGCCCGGCCTGACCTGCCCGCCGCAGGAAGGCGGCCTGGGCTTTGACTACCGCTTTGCCATGGGCATTCCCGACTACTGGGAAAAGTGCATTGAGGCCCCGCGCGACATGGGCAGCCTGTGGTACGAGATGACCAATCACCGCCCCTATGACCGCACCATCAGCTATGTGGAATGCCACGACCAGTGCATCAACGGCGATGACGCCATGATCTGGCGGCTGCTGGGCGACGATATGTACCACTATATGTCCGTGGGCACGGAGAGCTGGAATGTTTCGCGCGGGCTGGCCTTTTACCGCCTGATGCGGCTGATCACCCTGGCCACGGCGGACGCGGGCTATCTCAACTTCATGGGCAATGAGTTCGGGCATCCGGAATGGCTGGACGCCGAGGCCCACGCCCACCGTCAGTGGTATCTGGCGGACCGGCCCGACCTCAAATATGCGGGCCTGGCGGCCTGGGACAAGGCCCAGTTGTGGGATCTGGCGGCCGCGCACATGGAGGATTTCCAGCAGGCTCCGCTGTTCCGCTTCATCCATGAGGAAGAACGCCTGCTGGCCTTTGAACGCGGGCGGCTGCTCTTCGCCTTCAACTTCCATGAGCTGGAGGCCAGGCAGGACCTGACCTTTGCCGTGACGCCGGGCAAGTATGTGGAGCTGCTCTCCTCCGACGAAGCACGCTTTGCCGGTCACGGCAACCTGAGCGTGACGCGCCCGCCGGTGGAACATTTCACCACGCCCCTGCCCGACCGCCGTGAACAGGACGTGACCCTATACCTGCCGCCGTTGGTGGCTCTGGTGCTGCGGCGCGAAGATTAAAAAACAAAAAATTCTTGACAGAAAGGGCCTTGCCGCGTAGTTACTTCTCTTGCGTCGGGATGTAGCGCAGTCTGGGAGCGCACTTGAATGGGGTTCAAGGGGTCGAAGGTTCAAATCCTTTCATCCCGACCAAAATTTAGGACTTACGGTGTATGCCGTAAGTCTTTTTTTATTAGAGGCCGTTCAGCCCGCATTGGTTAATCTGTCCCCTGCCGCGACGAGAAATCGTGGATATTATGGAAATAATAAATGCAATTCTAGCTCTAGTTGCCGCTATAAGCGCTTGGAAAAGCTATTGCAATTTCAAATTTGTTTTCTGAAAATGTACAAAACTATGTTTCAGGAATATACTCTTTATTTAGAAGTGTGGTTGAACATCCAGTGAGCCTGACTGGACTTTCACAAAAAATTAAAGATCTCCAAGACCTTTATGACAATGGAATTATAACTAACTAGCTAAATATCATGCTATAAAGCCGCACCTTGACTTTCCTAGACATCCTAGACTAATCTCCTGGCACTACTTTCATTGGCAGCGTCCACACCGCTGGATAAATTCGGTGTGCTCTGCCCGGCGTTGTGCTGGGTTTCTTTTTGGTTTTTGTCCAAACAGCATATATTGCCGGGTCAATAGCTCCTAATACAATACCCGTGAGGGAAATAAGAGCAGCGCTTCCAATGAGCGTAGTTGAGTCCCGGCATTTCTCATTTCCAAATGCCCCACTACTAGATCATTGGAGTTCTTATGTCCGATGCAACCAATTTCAGCCGTTGCGAGTTCCCTTTTGATGCATTTTTAGTCCTGGCGGGCAAACTACAAGAAACGGCGGAAGCAATGCTGGCCTTTTGCCGTTCCACGAGCGCTGAAAAGGATTCATCAAAAACGGAAGACGACGCGGAGCTCGTCGAGCACGGATGTAAGCCGGGAGAATACCGGCAATACCACTTGCCGCCGTATGCCCTCACGGAAGAAGGCGAGCTTCTTGACCGATATAAGGCCGAGAATATCGCCGCCGCCCTGGACGCCATTTACAACGACCTTTTCGCCACGGTCTTTCTTATGAAGGGCTATGACGCCGACACCAGGATAACCAACTTCACTCTTTACCAGATTGGAGAGCTGTTGTCGCGCTCGCTGGGAATGTTGAGCAAAACCGGTTCCGTCCTGGCTGATTATAACTTGATGCATGTAAAGCGGATTCCAACTGCGTAGCATGAAGGCGGTCCCGGAAAATTTTCGGGGCCGCCTTTTGCTCTTTATCCCTTTAGAGCATTTCAACTTTGAAAATGTTGAAATGCTCTGGCGGCCGCGTGAGCGGACGCCCGCGCCTGAAGCCAAGGCGGGACCATGTTCCCGCCGCAGGTTGAGGGCAGCGTCAGCTTTGAAATTGTGCCAATTTCAAAGCAAATCCGCTCTAGGGCCTGTTAACACTATTTCAGAGCTATAACAATTAACGCAAAGACGACAAAGGCCAGGAACATGACA
>OMGS01000233.1_pt1 | contig 42646 bp, 36 predicted proteins | sample 1646081 | NCBI WGS metagenome assembly OMGS01 (sample SAMN05578591, study PRJEB25193) | human gut metagenome | biome: Human Microbiome; feature: human-associated habitat; material: feces | host: Homo sapiens | place: USA:Birmingham | reverse complement strand
ACCACGTTTTTTCGCTGACGATCCTGCGAAAATTGAGAGCATGACTATGCTCGAAATTTTTGCAATCAGGCACTTCAAGTGACGTGACGGGAAAAAACAGCGCCCCGTGTTGGGGGGCGCCGCGTGGCCGGAGCCATTTCAAAGTGAAATTGTTCCGGCGGCTGCGGGAGCAGACGCCCGCCACGGAGGCGTAAGCGCAATTTATGTGCGCGATTAAACGCCGGAGTGAGCGTCTTAAAAACTTTGAGAATGCACTTTCTCAAAGTTGAATTGCTCTAGCTTGTACGGTTTTCCTTCTGGTACTTGGAAGGGCACTTGGTCATCAGGGTCTTGGCCGCAAAGTGCCCACCCGGCCCCATGCCGCCTTCCACGATGACTTCCGCCCCGGCCTTGAACGTGTCGGGCACAGCGCCGCTGTAGTTGACCACGATGGTCTGGCTGGCGTTGTCCTTGTCTTCCAGGCTGAAGGTGACGCCCGGTCCGCCCCGGTGCTTTTCAATGCCCCGGCTTGCCACAGTGCCGAATAGCCGGGCCGCGGTCAGCTTGTCCGGCGTGGCGGCCTTGGCTTCGGCCACGTTCAGGAAGTAAACGCTGTTTTCCGAAAAGCCGGAATAAACCAGATAGCCTACGCCGCCCAGGAAAAGGAACAGCGCCGCCACATAGATGGAAGTATTTTTTTTGCGGGCCATGCGAGTCACTCCAGTGTTGCGCTGAGTGAAGATGGGGTACCCTAGCCCATTTCGATTTTTCTGACAAGATAAGAATTGTTATCAATATTTGCGGTGCCGCCCGTTTCGCGCGGACATTGCGGGCCAGCAAACCCGGAGGCGCGCCGGGGACTTACCTGGTGGGCGCGGTCGGCGCGGCGGGCTTGCCCTGGGGAGCCTTGCGGGTCAGGGCCTTGCGGCGGTCGCGGGCCAGGGCGCGCAGATCCGCCACATTGTCGCTTTCGTCCATGATCTCGCTGCCCAGAATTTCCTCCAGCACGTCCTCCAGCGAAACCACTCCGGCCAGGCCGCCGTATTCGTCCAGCACGGCGAACAGGTGCACCCTGGCCTTGAGCAGTTCGCGCAGCAGCACGTCCAGGGTCTGGCTTTCCTGCACGAAATGCAGGGGCCGCATGATTTCGGACAGGCGCGTGCCCTCCTTGTCCTCCTTGAGGCAGCGGCCCAGGGTGCGGCGCTCCACCAGGCCCACCAGGTCCTCGTTGTTCTCGCCGTAGACCGGGATGCGGCTGAAATGCCAGATGCGCGGGTCCTTGTAGGCCTCTTCCACGGTGATGTCCTCGGGCAGTGAAAAGACCACGGTACGCGGGGTCATGATCTCATGCACGCGTTTCTGGTCCAGGGTCAGCACGTTGCGGATGAAATTTTCCTCATAGGGCTGGATGCGCCCGGCCTGGCGCGAAAGGCTGGTCACGGCGCAGATGTCGTCCTCGGAAATCTGCGGCGCGCTGGAGGGCGGCGACATCAGGCGGGTGAGCAGGCTCGTGAGCCAGAGCAGCGGCGAAAGCAGCTTGATGGTCAGGGCCAGGGGGCGGGCCAGGGCGCTGGCCAGGGGCGTGGCATAGGCCACGCCCAGGGTTTTGGGCACGATTTCGCCGAAGGCCAGGATCACGACGGTGAAGGCCAGGGCAAAGAGCGCCATGTGCTCCGCGCCGAAGACCGCCAGAAAGGCCGCGCCCGCAATGGTGGAACCGGCGGTGTTGGCCACGGTGTTCAGGGTCAGGATGGCGGCAATGGGCTTGTCCACCTCGGTACGCATTTTATAGAGCAGTTCGCCCACGGGACGACCCATGCGGCGCAGGCGTTCAATGGAGGACCAGGGCACGGCGTACAGGGCCGCCTCGGTGAGCGAACAGGAAAACGAGACCAGAACGGCTATGCCGACGGCCAGGATAAGGGTGAGCATGACGCGGCATCCTGCGGCTGCGGTTTGACGGGCGGCCACGGGGCCCGGGGAAGGACGCGGTGGGCGAGCCCATATTTATATGGATAAACTATAGCCCGACGGACCGGGCTTGGCAATTGCCGCCCGGCGCGGCCGAGACCGGGGGAGGCGAACCGCCGCCGGGCGGCAGGCTTGAACGGAAGGCGGGGAGCGGCTTTTGGGGGATGCACTGAAGAAAATGGCGAGCCGAAAATAAAATGCGCGGCTTTGCTTGACAGAATCCACCCGCAGGACTATATCTCTTTCTCGCGATATGACATGTCGCCACATGGCGCGGGGTGGAGCAGTTCGGTAGCTCGTCGGGCTCATAACCCGAAGGTCGTAGGTTCAAATCCTGCCCCCGCAACCAAGAAATTTAAGCGCTTATGGAATCCTAACCATAAGCGCTTTTTTCATTTCCTAACCTATTCCTAATCAGGAAAGGGACTACTACCAGATTTCATGAGGCAATATGTGAACGGAAGTCAGACAGCGCCGCCAGGGCCTCTTTAGCCTTCATGCCTTCCGGCTGCTTTTCCAGAATACGAAAAAGGGCCTGTACCAGCTCCCCACAGCGCTTATTGGTAATTTGAGCCATGAGCTATTCCTTGTAAAAGATAGTGTGCTTCCCTATGGCAAGAGGGGCAGACCCAGCTCTTTCAAAAACGCATTGTGTTTTTCCGTGGCGGCTTTGATTTGCGCATCCACCGCCATCATTTTTTTATGAACATCGGCAAGGTCAATTTCCTTTTCCGGCATTGCTGTGCTGACGTATCTGGAAATATTCAGATTGTAGCCGTTTTCGGAAATTTCTTCCATGCTGACACATCTGGAATATCGTTCTTCTTCTGTGCGGAACTGATAGGTATCTACAATCTTTTTTATGTGTTCCGTAGAGAGTCTGTTTTGCCGTTTCCCCTTTTCAAACTGCTCAGAGGCATTGATGAAGAGCACGTCATCAGACTTTTTACACTTTTTGAGCACAAGGACGCACACGGGAATGCCCGTGGAGTAAAAAAGGTTGGCGGGCAGGCCGATAATGGTGTCTATGTTGCCGTCTTCAAGCAGTTTGCGACGGATGCGCTCCTCCGCGCCGCCACGGAACAGCACGCCATGCGGCAGGATAATGGCCATAGTGCCTTCCCGCTTCAGGTAGTGGAAGCCGTGCAGCAAAAAGGCGAAGTCCGCGGCGGATTTCGGAGCCAGTCCATAATTTTTGAAACGCACATCTTCGCCCAGCGTCTCACTGGGATTCCAACGGTAGCTGAAAGGCGGATTGGCCACCACGGCATCGAAATAGGGCTTTTTCGCGGGATTGGTTTCGCGCAGCATGTCCCAGTCGTTGGTCAGGGTGTCGCCGTGGAATATCTCAAATTCCGAGTCTTTCACGCCATGCAGCAACATGTTCATGCGCGCCAGGTTGTAGGTGGTGACGTTCTTTTCCTGGCCGTAGATTTTGCCTATGCCTTGCGCTCCCATGCGTCCCCGCACATTAAGCAAAAGCGAGCCGGAGCCGCAGGCGAAATCAAGCACGCTGGCAAGATGCTTTTTGGGGCCGGTGCCGGGATCCTGGCTGTCCAGTGTCACAATACCGGATAAAATGCTGGATATTTCATGCGGTGTATAGAATTCGCCGGCTTTTTTGCCGGAGCCTGCCGCGAATTTGTCGATCAGATATTCATAGGCATCGCCCAGCGTATCGCCCTCACTGGAGAAGCTGGACAAACCTTCGGCAATTTTCTTTATAATATCACAAAGTTTCTCATTGCGCTCGGCGTTGCGCTTGCCAAGCTTTTCGGAAGTGAGATTGATTTCTGAAAACAGCCCCTGAAAGGTGCTGTCAAAGGATTCATTTTCAATATATTTGAAGCCGTCCTGAAGGGTGTCCAGCAATTCCCCATTCTGCGTGCGCGCCATCTCGGCAATACTGTCCCAGAGATACTCCGGCTTGATGACGTAATGTACGCGACGGCGCATGAGCTTTTCAAAGTCCGGCACGTCGGCCTGATTGGCGGCATACCAGATGCGCAAGGGCGTCACGCCGGGCTGTGTGCCGGCATCGGGGTACTCGTTTCCCAATTCCTTTTTGGCCGCGACTTCATAATTGTCGGACAGGTAGCGCAAAAAGAGAAAGGCAAGCATATAGTCGCGGAAGTCGTCCGCGTCCATGGCTCCGCGCAAGGTATCGGCAATGCTCCAAAGGACAGCGCCCAGTTGTTTTTGGTTTTGTTCGGTCATGGCTGTTCCTTGGGGGTGGGGGTGTTGGCAATTTGTTTGGTGAGTTGGGGAATTTCAAATCGGTAGCGGCTCAGAAAAGCCGTGAAAATACTTTTAAAAAGCTCTTTGGTGTCGTCCACCATCTCTCGCGGGGCATAGATAGAATATTGGCCGTGGCTTAAGAGATTGAGGGCGCGTGTATACAGCACTTCGTCATCAACGCCATGAATGCACGATGAAAAATCTTTGTAGCCAAAGAAAACGGCTGTTTTTTCCATAATGCTGCGCAAGGCATTGAAATGATGCGTGTAGATTTGATTACTTTCCATAGCCTGTTGCAACTCGCTGAGCATGGCCACATGATGAAAGAAGGGCGCTTCGTCCGTTCTTTGCAAGGAGTACTTTTCGCCTTGCGCCGAGCGGTAAAAGAAATAAGTGTTATAGTTTGTACGTGAGCGTTTGAATTCGTTCCACAGCACATTGAAAAACAATCCATGATGGGAAGAAATGATACACTTTGTTGTATGCTCTGGTTTTTTTAGTGTATTGATGAGGTCTGTGGCGACAGCAATGGCGTTATTATCATCCAGAGATGATATGGGGTCATCAATATAGATATATTTTACCCATGCATAGGACTCGTGTCCTTCAATGACAAGGGTGCAAATGGCAAGGAAAATACACCAGATAAAAATATTCTCTTCGCCGCGAGAAATCTTGATGTTTTCTTCTTCCCCACGCGAGAACGAAATTGACCACTGTTCATAGTCAATCTTGAAGTCAAAATCCGCATAGCGTTCGAGGTACGAAAAAAATTTTTCTTCCAACGCCAGCTCTTTGAAGCCGGAAAAAAACTTGGAGGCGGTGTTGAGGCGTAAATAGCGCTCCGTATCGCTTTCAAGATCATTGTCCCAGGAAAAGAGGTCTTCGGTGTAGGCGTTGAAATAGAGTGTATCGCTGGAAACGTCTCTTTTTCCGGCATTCTTGAATTCCATGGAAAGGCGGGTTTTGCCTGTGCCGTTATAGGCAAACAGCAATACATAATTTGCGTTATTCAGGTCATCCCGAAGGCGCGTCACCAGCTTGCTCAAGGTGGGGTATTCCCAAATTTTCGGGGTATTGCTCATGCCCGAACCTCGTCAAGGGCTGGGAATAGCTGTTGCATAAGCCCTTTCTTGTGGTCTTTGAGTAGGTTAATCTTTTGTGTTTGGGCGGCGATGAGTTCGTCAAGAGAGGAAAGGCAGTCGGCGATACGTTGTTGTTCACATTGCATATCTCCATCGCTAGGAGGAGTGGGAACAGGTAAGGTTGCATATTCTGAGCTATTGATGCCAGGCTGTCCACTACGGGGAGAAGTAAGTACAACCCAGTCCCAGTATCTCTTGGTAAACAAAAAATTAAACAGAAAATTGGAGTTTATTTTTTTCCAATTCGGTTTAACACGAATTAGAAATCCAGCAAAGACCAGTATCCCATCATTTTCATTATATTTATATGCTTTGCCAACACTTGCACCAGTGCGCGCAAGAACGATGTCGCCTGGGTGCAAACAGTTTTCGGGCACAGCAACAACATCAACAGATACTTTTTTTTCTGCTATGAATTGCCCTTCCTCAGAAATGTCTGTTATCCTTATATACGTTGGCAAACTGGACGTGTAAGGGACTGCTGGGGCATTTAGTCCGTAGTCTGGTTGAGACAAAAGCAATTCCCCAAGTGGAGCCTGTCCCCACTCCCCCGCATCCCGAAACTCAGGAAACCGTAACTGCGGCAGTGTTTCACCTTCTGCCGGGAAAAGCTGTTTGAGCAGCCCTTTTTTATGGTCTTTGAGCGCGTCGAGCTTATTGGTTTCGGCGGCAATGCGTTCATCAAGAGAGGAAAGGCAGTCGGCGATGCGTTGTTGCTCAGAGTACAAATGAGGAACGGGCAGCAAAATGCTAAAGAAAATATCTGGTTTAATATTTAATAGCCCATCACTTCTTGCACCGCTTGTTATATGTTTAACTAATTGTTTTCCATGAATATTATTGTCAAATAAACCTTGAAAAAAAGTTGCCTGATATTTAATTGTAAATCGAAAACATAAGAATACACTTGATGCTGCGGCCTGTTCAAATTCCTTGAGTTGACAGACATAGCCCTGTGGGAATTTTTTTGAATTTCCTTTATTATATGCAAAGTCACCGTACTTCAAAAAAATATAATTTTTATACTGCGCTCCTGAAATATTTTTTCCAAATTTACTTTCCTGAGAAACAAACCCTTGTCCTGCCGTTATACTTACAGGAACCAGTGAGTCATCAGTAACTTTTTGAAGTATGCGGGTACAAATATCGTCAAGTTTTTTGGGTTCCCACTCTCCCGCATCCTGAAATTCAGGAAAGCGCAAACGCGGTACCAGAGCGCCTTTCTTTTTGTCTCTTGCACTCATCATTTCCACCTTACTCATAGGCTCCCAGCCCAGAAATATCCCGCCCCTTGGCAAGCTTGTGCAGCAGGGGGATAAGGTCTTCCATCAGGGCCAGTTCTTTCCGGGTGCGGGCTTTCCAGCCCAGGCCCAGAGGCGCCAGCAGGTCGCTGAGCTGCTCACCGTCAAAGATCATGCGCTGCATGACGCTGCCCACAAAACCTTGCATAGCAGTCGCTTCAAGACCGTGCCTGGCGGCAATGGCGGCCAGATCTTGCGCAGTTTTCTCGGTTTTAAACTGCTCGTAGCCTTCACGGATAGCGGCCTCACTCATCCCCTTGTCAGTGCTCAACGTCTTGATGTAGGCGGCAATGTCGTCACGCTCATCCACAAACTTGGCGTCGGCCTGGATAAGGCCGATGAGTTCGTCGCGGGTCATGGACTGCTTGCCCGGAACAGCCTGGGTATATCCGGCAATGAGCTTCATGATATAATCATAGTCGATCACTGCGGAGGAAAAGAGCACAAACTCAAATTCCAGTTGTTGGATCGCATCAGCGGCGGGGTCGGCCTTGCCATCCTTTTTTTCCTGCTGGGCTTTCAGGCGATGGGCAGTTTCCAGGTACACCCCCTGCAAGCCCTGCAATTGATCGGGAGGGATGAGCTTTTCTATGGTTTCGGCATCTTCCTGTGTGAGGTCGGTGTACTGGTCAAGCTGTGTTTTCAGGCGCTTGACCTCTTTGAACAGATTGATGAACTGGCAGCGGGCTTCATCACCCTTCAGATTGTTCACATCTTCCGGGGTGCACGTCAGGCCCTGGGAGTGCATGAAGGCATCCAGCTGCGTGACTGCGCTTTCCAATTTGGTAATGACGACAGGGGCGGGATCAACAAGCCAGATTTCTCTGGCTGTGTCGGACTTTTCGCCGGAAAACATGGCTATGGCCGCATCAACGGCCTTTTCCTGCTGGCGGAAGTCCAGAATCTTGCCATAGGGCTTGGTGTCGTTCAGTACGCGATTAGTGCGCGAAAAGGCCTGAATCAAGCCATGATGCTTGAGGTTTTTGTCCACATACAAGGTGTTGAGAAATTTGGAGTCAAAACCTGTGAGCAGCATATCTACCACAATGGTAATGTCGATCTTTTGCGCGTGAGGCAAGTCCTCATTGGGATATTGCTGATCCTTGATGCGCTTTTGTATGTCCTGATAGTACAGGTCGAATTCATTGATGCTGTGATTTGTGCCGTAGTTGGCATTATAATCGGCAATGATAGCCTTGAGTGCAGCCTTTTTCTCTTCGGGGGCTTCGGCATTATCATGCTTTTCCTGAGGCAGGTCTTCCTGAATTTGCTGCACATCCTTGTTACCTTCCGCGGGTGGGGAAAACACGCAGGCGATGTTCAACGGCTCATAATGGCTGTCCGCCGCCGCGCGCTCTGCCTGAACCTCTTTGAAAAGTTGATAATACTCTATCGCGTGAATGATGCCCGATGTGGCAAACAGCGCATTGAATTTGCGCTGTGCGGTGGAGGCATTGTGTTTGTCCAGTATAGCTTCCACAACAGCACGCTTGAGAAGCGGCTCGCCGGGCTTGGGGATGCTTTTGCCCTCCGGCTTGTAATATTCAACAAGAAAACGCAGCACGTTGCGATCTTCAATGGCATGGGTGATGGTATAGGCGTGCAGCTCACGCTGAAAAATATCTGCTGTGGTTTTATAGTAGCCTTGCTCCCCTGTGACTTGCGTATAGGAAGCGTTTGCTTCAAAGATGGGGGTTCCAGTGAAGCCGAACAATTGGGCGTTTGGGAAGAAGTCTTTGATGGCTTTGTGGTTATCGCCAAACTGAGAACGGTGACATTCGTCAAAAATGAACACCATGCGCTTGTTGCGTAGCGGTTTCAGGCGCTCCTTGTAGTTGCCGGGGTTGCTGGCATCGAGGGCAAGCCCCAGTTTCTGAATGGTGGTGACGATGACCTTGTCGGCGTAATCATCGGAAAGCAGCCGCTGCACCAGCGCAGCCGTGTTGGTGTTGGCCTCGACACAGCCCTCCTGAAAGCGATTGAACTCTTCCCGCGTCTGACGGTCAAGGTCTTTGCGGTCAACCACAAACAGACACTTTTCTATGTCCGGGTTGTCTTTGAGCAGGGTGGACGCCTTAAAGGAAGTCAGCGTTTTGCCGCTGCCTGTGGTGTGCCAGATATAGCCGTTGCCGCAGTTTTGGTGAATGCAGTCCACAATGGCCTGGACGGCATATATTTGATAAGGGCGCATAACCATGAGCTTTTGTTCGCTGGCCACCAGTACCATATAGCGGCTGATCATCTCTGCCAGCGTACATTTGGCCAGAAAATGGTCTGCAAAACGGTCAAGCTGGGTGATTTTTTTGTTGTCGTCTCCGGCAAACTGATAGAGCGGCAAAAAGCGTTCATCCGCATCAAAACTGAAATGGCGGTTGTTATTGTTGGCAAAATACCATGTGTCGCTCATGTTGCTGACAATGAATAATTGCAAAAAACAGAGCAGGGTTTTGCCGTAGCCGTTGCCGGGATCATTTTTGTAGTCAACAATTTGCTGCATTGCCCGGCGCGGGCTGATAGCCAGCGTTTTCAACTCAATCTGCACTACAGGGACGCCATTGATGAGCAATATGACGTCATAGCGGTGGTGGCTGTAATCTGTATTTATGCGGAGTTGGTTGACAACTTCAAAGGTGTTCTTGCACCAGTCTTTGATATTGGCGAGTGTGTAGAAGAGCGGTGTGCCGTCGTCGCGTTCAAAGCTGTTGCGTTCGCGCAAAAGCCGGGCGGCACTGAACACATCTGGGGTAATAATTTGTTCCAGCAGGCGTGAAAATTCGCCGTCTGTCAGGCGTACCCGGTTCAGAGCTTCAAATTTCTCCCGGAAGTTGGCCTCCAGCGCGGCACGATCGCGGATGTCCTGACGGTGAACATACTTGAGGTCAGTCAGATTCTTTATCAGCTCTTGTTCGATTTGTTGTTCTGTCATGAGCTGCTTGACCCTATGGAAGGTTAGGCTGTGTTGTGTAACCCGGCTTTCCCATTCACTGGGTGCCCAGTGGGTGGAGTACGAGTCTTCACCAAGAAGGAAATTGACGTGTCCGGATACTATGCGAAAAAGCTTGTTCGTACAATGTGACCTCCTGGGCCGAACACGTATGCGGATGAGCTTCAGGTGAAAGTCGAGGTCGCCCGCTTCCAGCTTGAACATCTCACCGCGCCGCATACCGGAGAGTTCCAAAGTAACAGGGATGCGGCGCTTACATCACGTTTTCACCGCAATAATTACGGCGAATCTTGCCTTTGCGGCGAAGCCATGTCATATTCACCGCAAAAGGTGCGGAGATTATGGGCTGCATTCACGAAAGGCCGGAGTGGCCGACATTTCAATGGGACATCGCCAAGCTGGCGGAGCCGCTGGCAACTATTCGCCACAAGCAAGGCTTGCTGTTGGGCCGGATGAACGCCCTTGGCTTTTCTATCCGTGCCGAGGCCGGATTGGAAACGCTGACTCTGGATGTGGTGAAGTCCGGCGCCATAGAAGGGGAATCCCTTGATGCCGCACAAGTTCGCTCATCGCTGGCCCGCAGGCTTGGCATCGACATTGGCGGGCTTGCGCCTGTGAGCAGGAGCGTGGAAGGCGTTGTTGAAATGATGCTGGATGCCACACAGCGCTATGTTGAACCGCTGACGGCGGAACGCCTGTTTGGCTGGCATGCGGCCCTCTTTCCCACCGGCTACGGGGCCTCACGGCGTATCACCGTGGGCGCGTGGCGCAAGCCCGAAGCCGGACCCATGCACGTTGTCTCCGGCTACATCGGCCATGAAAAAGTTCATTTTGAAGCCCCGGCGGCAGAACGCCTTGATACGGAAATGAGCCGCTTTCTGGAGTGGTTCAACGCGCCGTCGGGGCTTGACCCGGTAATGAAGGCGGCAATAGCGCACCTCTGGTTTGTGACCGTCCACCCGTTTGAGGACGGCAACGGGCGCATAGCCCGCGCCATTGCCGACTGCGCCCTTGCGCGTGCGGATGACTGCCCGCAACGCTTTTACAGCATGTCCGGGCAGATTGAGCGAGAATGCAAAGATTACTACACGATTCTGGAACACACACAAAAAGGCGGTTTGGATATCACCCCTTGGCTGAAGTGGTTCCTTGACTGCCTTGGTCGGGCCATTGAAGGAGCGGACGAGACGTTGGCGGCAGTCTTCCGCAAGGCTCGTGTCTGGCGGCATGCCAATCAATACCCGCTCAATGAACGCCAAAAGGTGATCATTAACCGCTTGCTGGATGGCTTTGAGGGCAAGTTAACCAGCGGCAAATACGCCAAGTTGGCAAAGTGTTCACCGGATACCGCCTTGCGGGATATTCGGGAGCTGATGGAATATGGTATCTTGCGACAAGGGAAAAGCGGCGGACGGAGTACGAGTTATGAAATGATTCACTTCTTAGAATAGCAGTAATGCAATTTCTGCAAACATATTCAATGTGTTGTGGTATGCAATTTATGGAGAAGAGGTGTGAAAACTAAATTTATACGTGCGCTCTTGTCGCCATATTGTCTTTGGATTAAAGATAATAAAATTGTATTTTTTGATAATATTAAAAATGGTATTCTTTTATATGTGCTATTTTGTCTTATTTCTATGTCAGGATATTTTCATGAGGCAATTGGGTTGTTTGATTTTGTATTTAACAAAATGATATTAATAATATTCTTAACAACATTTACACTGTCTATATTATTTTATATTTATTCGCTATTATATAGTGGATTTTTATTGGACAAGATTTTTATTTTTCTATGCAAGCAATGCAATAGTTTAATGTTTTTTTCATTATCCGCTCTCATTATCGCAATTGGATTTTACTTGTCAGGATTTTTGCTGTCGATTTGTGAGGACGGTGGTAGGCTCGAGTTGTCAATTCTAGTTTTTGTATTTATTTTATTTATAGTTGGATCATATTTATACAAAGCTTCATTATGTTTTTTAATCAGAGGCAACAGTCCTTGCAATATTAAGCCTTCAAAAGATTATGGGCTAAAGTCTGATGTGCGCTTATGGCAAAGACGACAGGCCAGGCTCTTTCAAAAAGGCATTGTGCCTCCCCCTTTTCCACTACCGGAAAAAACAACGTAGCCCCAGGAATCATCCACGGAATCCCTGAACGCCTGTCAGAATTCCGGCGATACGTAAGAAGAGGCAGTCCTCCTCGCTGTGCTCCACAGAGCCCACCCCTTGTAGGTCATGGCGTCCTTGATGATACTCTGCGTCAAGGGGGCTTGCTGCCGTGCGCATCCTTGGCCCATCCGCTGTTGACACTTGACGCCGCCTGTGCTTCTTTTTTCTCGGTGCTCAAAACACCTTCCACAGACGGCTTCCCACCTCGACAGATTGTGGGTTTTCTTGCGTTGTGCCTTTGGCACGGCGTAACTTCCCGCATGCTCTTTCCGGGTGTGGGCGAAATACAAGACCGGCTTGCCGGAAAATAGCCCGCTGCTCTGTGGCAGTTTTGAGCACCCGGAACTTTCTGTTTTTGAGAGTTCCGAATCAAAAAACCACAGAGGTGTTTCATGTCCGGTTCTTCCCCGAACGCACGGCGCTCACGGCCCCAATTTGCCCCGCCTGATGCCGCATCCCCGGATCTTTCCCACTTCACAGAGCTGGCCGAAAAGTTGCAACAGGCGGCCCAGGCCTTGCTGGCTTTTGCGGCAAAAGAACAGCCGGAACCGGCGCAACGGGACACGGCAGCCGCCGCTTCCCCCAAGGCCGCCGGGCCCGCCGGGGAAGTGCCGCACGAATTGCGCTGCTACCGCGTGCCGTCGTATATGCTGAAATATGAGGAGGAAACGCTTGCCGCGCACAAAGCCGAGGATTTATCCGGCCTGCTCGATAAGGTGCATGACGATCTTTATGTCACGGCCTACCTCATGGAACATTTCGAGGATGGTGAGGATATTGACGGCTTCACCGTTCAACTGATCGGCGACAGGCTGCAAACTTCCGTGCATGTTTTGAGTAAAGTCTGCTCTGTCCTTGCGGATTTCAGACCGGCGGAAGCGCCGTTGACAGCCTGAATCTTGTGAGACAAAGGCCCCGGTTTTCCGGGGCCTTCTATCCAGGGAAGTGCGGGGCCACATGGCGCTGAACGGCGCGTCCGGGCGGGCAGGGCGCGCCTGCGCCGTCTTCCGTCTTGGATTTGCCCGGCCTTTGGTGTAGCGTCCCGCAATGGACAAAAAGAAAATCCTTCTCCTTTCGCTGGGGCATCTCTCCTGCGACGTGAACGGCGGCGCCCTGCCCGCCGTGCTGCCGTTTCTGCGGGCCAGCTACGGCCTGAGCTATCAGGCCACGGGCGGCCTGATGTTCGCCTATTCCTGCCTTTCGTCCATCATCCAGCCCCTGTTCGGCTGGCTCTCGGACCGCTTCTCCAAGCCCTGGTTCATTCCCCTGGGCGTGCTGCTGGCCGGTTGCGGCCTGACGGCCGTGGGCTTCATGAGCGACTACTGGGCCATTTTCGCGGCCATCGCGGTCAGCGGCGTCGGCGCGGCGCTCTTCCATCCCGAAGGCGCGCGCTACGCCAATAAGGTGTCCGGCCAGAGCAAGGGCGTGGGCCTGAGCATCTTTTCCATCGGCGGCAACAGCGGCTTTGTGCTGGGGCCGTTGCTGGTCACGGGCTGCGTGGGCTATTTCGGCATGAGCGGCACGGCGGTCTTTGCCTGCCTTGCCGTGTGCATGGCCTCCATCCTGCTCTGGCAGATCGTGCGCATGACCGGCCTTACTGCGGGCGCGGCCGTTGTGCCCGTCCCGGCCGCGCCCCCCGCCGAATCCGTTGCGAGCAAAAATCCGCAGGCCGCTGCCGCCCCTGTTGACCCTGTTGCGTCTGGTGCGCCCGTTGCCGAGGGCGCGGATGGGGACTCTGAAATCCTCGGCCGCAACAACTGGCGGGAGTTTTCCAAGCTGACCGTCGCCATTGTGGCCCGCTCCACCCTGTTTGTGGGCTTCAATACCTTTATTCCGCTGTACTGGGTCAATGTCTTCGGGCAGTCCAAGGCCGCCGGGGCGCTGGCCCTGACTTTTTTCTGCACCTGCGGGGTGATCAGCAACATCATCGGCGGCCTGCTCTCGGACCGCTACGGCTGCACCAGGATCATCCGCCTGGCCTTTGTGCTCATGGCTCCGGTGGTTTTCGCCTTCAGCCTGGCGGGCAATCTTTACGCGGCCTTTGCCCTGCTGCCTTTTCTGGGCTTTGTGCTTTATGCGCCTTTCAGCTCCCTGGTGGTGCTGGGCCAGAAGCTGCTGGCCAGGAATATCGGCTTTGCCTCGGGCGTGACCCTGGGCCTGGCTACCAGCATGGGCGGCATGGCCGCGCCCTGCCTGGGATGGATCGCCGACAATTACGGCCTGGCGCGGGCCATCCAGTGCCTGGGTCTGGTGGCCGTGCTGGGGGCGCTGTTCGCTTTTCTGCTGTCCTCGTCCAAAGCGCCCGACCGGGCGCGGGAAGCCGCCGCATGATGTACACGCACTGCTATGATCTGCCCCTGGTCGGCGGGGTTTCCCTGGTGGAGGAGGACGGCCGCATTCTGGCCCTGGACCTGATCCGCAAGGACGGCGGCCGCAAATCCGGCCCGCTGGCGGCCAATGCCGCCGACGAGGAAACGCCCCTGCTGCGCGAGGCCGGGCGCCAGCTCAAAGCCTATCTGGCGGGCAGGCTGCGGGACTTTGACCTGCCCCTGGCCCCACAGGGCACGCCGTTCCAGCAAAAGGTCTGGGCCGCGCTGGCCGCCATTCCTTACGGCGAGACGCGCAGCTACAAGCAGGTCGCCGAAGCCGTGGGCTGCCCCAAGGGTTGCCGGGCCGTGGGCATGGCCAACAACCGCAACCCCATCGCCATTGTGATTCCCTGCCACCGGGTCATCGGGGCCGACGGCGCGCTGGTGGGCTATGGCGGCGGCCTGCCCATCAAGGAATGCCTGCTGCGCCTGGAAGGGTGCCTTTAATCCGTATGCCCCGGCCCGGCTTTTGCCGGGCTGCCGCAAACTTCCGTTGCGGGCGGGCTGTATTTACGGCATATCTCTTTGGCATTTGGAATGTCCGCAATGACCCCGTAGGACAATGTGATAACTATCCGCCGTATGCCGTTCGGCACACGGCAAAGCTGAAAAAGCGGACAGCGCGGCACGCGCGGGAAGGAGTCGGCCGGGTATGGGCAAGGATGCATTTCCATCCAGTGACAGATTATCGCTGATTCTGGACCACGCGCCGGTGGCGGTATACGTCTGCGCGCTTGATACCTGGGAAATACTCTATGCCAATCGACTGGCGGCGGAACTTCTGGGCTGTCGGCCCGGCGTCAAGACCACCTGCTACGGCCTGATGGGCTTTGAGCGGCCCTGTCCTTTTTGCCGGGTCGGCGAAATGAGCGATACGGAGCCCCATGTGCGGGAGCATGCCCATCGCGGGCGCGTGTATCAGCTCAGCGGCAAGGTCATCGACTGGGCCGGCATCCCCGCCCATCTGGAATATATTCACGATATCACCGAGAAAAAACGGGCCGAAGAGGCCAGTACGGCCCTGACGCGGGAATTACGCTCGCTGCTGGACAATATGCCCGGCGGCCTGTGCGTCTACCGTTTTGACGGCGAAAAACTTTCCCCGGTCTTTCACAATCCTGCCTTTTACAGCCTCCTGGGCTACTCGGACGAGCACATTGCCCGCACGCAACGGGAAACCAATTACCTGAACGTTCATCCCGAAGATGTGGAAGCCCTGAAGGCAAGCATTGAGGCGGCCATTGCGGACGAGGGCGTCGCACGGTACACCTACCGTGTCTTCAACGACGGGAAAAAAGAGTACATCTGGGTTCAGCTTGAGCTGGCGGCCAGGCGGCAGGCCGACGGGACGTTTTTGCTGTACGGCGTGTACACCGACATAACCGAGCGGCATCAACTGGAAAGCCGACTCGCCGAGGCGCACGAAAAGACGCAGGACATCATCAACGCCATTCCCGGCGGCGTGGCGATCTACAAGGTTTCCGACATCTTTGAAACCGTCTATTTTTCCGACGGGGTGCCCGAGCTGAGCGGCCACACCGTGCGGGAGTATCATGAGCTGGCCAAGGGCGACGCCGCCGAGATGACCTATCCCGAAGATACGGCCATGGTCGTCGGCAAGTTGCGCCATGCGCTTGCGCACAATGAGGTTGCGGATTTTGAATTCCGTAAAAAGCATAAGGGCGGCCATGTGGTCTGGGTGCATATCCAGGCCAAGAAGGTCGGGGAAGAAGACGGCTTTCCGCTGCTCCAGTGCGTGTTCCACAATATTTCGGCTTTGAAGAAAACGCAGCAGGAGATGGAGCACCTGGTCAACTCCATCCCCGGCGGCATCGCGGTCTATACTGTGACGGACAGCATTACGCCGGTTTTCTGTTCCGAAGGCGTGGCCGCGCTTTCGGGCTATACGAAAGAGGAATATCAGGCGCTGCGGGGCAACGACGCCTTTCAGGTGGTGTACGAAGAGGACCGGGAGCGGGTGCGGGCGGCCGTGCTCAGGGCGGTACGCAGCGGCGAGCCTGTGGAAATATCCTACCGCACCCTTCACAAGGACGGACGTCTGGTCTGGCTGCATCTGAACGGCAGGCGCATGGACGCGCTGACCGGCCCCACGACCTTCTACGCCGTGTTTACCGGCATGTCGGCGGAGACAAAGCTCTACCAAAGCCTTGCCAATGAGGCCGCGGACGGCATCTACGTCATCGGCAGGGAAGACTACAGCCTGCTCTACGTCAATGAACGGGTCAACCTGTTCATGGGCGGGGAAGCCCTGGTTTCCGGCCGGAAATGCTATGCCGTCCTGCACGGCAGGCGGAAACCCTGTGAGTTCTGCAATCTCGACCGCCGCAATGACGGCCGGAAGCGCCAGGACATGGTGATTCCCGGCTCGGACAGGATTTACGCCACAGCCACGCGCGAGACAGACTGGAATGGCATTCCCGCCTATGTCAGGTATGTGACGGATATTACGGAGAAAGTACGCACCCGCGAGGAAAAGGAGCGGCTGGAGCGCTATTACCAGACTCTGATCCGCCATCTGCCCGGCGGCATTACGGTGCTGCGCTGCGCTGCGGACGGCGCCATCGTGCCGGAATTCATCTCGGACGGCTTTGCCGCCATGACCGGCATGACGCTTGAACAGGCCTATGCGCTGTACGGCAGCGACGCCGGCGCGGGCGTGCATCCCGAGGATGTGGACTACATCCTGACCCGGATCCGCAGGCAGGTGGAAACGGGCCTGGATTCCTGCGAAACGGTCTACCGGCTGCGCAAGGGCGAACAGGGCTACATCTGGGTGAAAAACATTTCCGCCCTGATTCCGGATGAGGACGGCAACGCGCGGATTTACGCCGTGTTCAGCGACGTCACGGAAGACATGAACGAACGGGCCGAACTGCGCAGCCGCTACAACGACATGCTCATAGAGCATCACAAGGGCTTTGTGCACGGCGAAATCATCACAGGCCACTGCAACATCACCCGTAACTTTATCATTGAAATTACGGACCAGACCAACAGCCGCCTGCTGGAAACATTCGGCACAGCCCGCGAGCCCTTTTTCACGGGCCTGGCCGGGCTGGTCGTGGACGAGAACGAGCACCGCGCCTTTCTGGAGACCTTTCTCGCCCCGCCCTTGCAGGCGGCCTTTGAGCGCGGCGACCTCAAGCATGAACTGGAGTGCTTTGTCAAACTGCCGACCGAAGAGCAGGGCCGCTATGTCCGGATCGTGGTCAAGCTGGTGGTCTCCCCGGACAGCGGCGACCTCATCGGCGTTCTTTCCGTGCTGGACGTGACCGAGCAGAAGATTTCGGAACAGATCCTGAACCGTCTGTCCCATGCGAGCTATGATTTCCTTGCGGATGTGGACCTGCGGCGCGACCGCTACAAGGTGCTTTCCTTCAATCACCAGGCCAGCGCGCTGCCGCCGTCCGAGGGCGGCTATACCGCGCAGGCCGCTTACCTCTTCCAGTCCCTGGTGGTGCCCAAGGACAAGGAGATTTGTGCCAGGATGCTCGACCTGGACTATATGCGCCGACGCCTGGAAGAAGAGGGTTCCTACTCTTTCCACTATTCCCTGACGGACGAGAACGGCGAAATCCTGACCAAAAACATGGTCGTCTTTTCGATCGACAAAAAACTGGGCCGGGTCTGCCTTTCCCGGACGGACATTACGGAATCCGTGCGGGAGCAGAAGGCTCTGCTCAACATGCTGGCCTACACCTTTGATCTGGCCGGTTTCCTCAACCTCGCCACCGGCGGTTTCGTCATTCACACCCGGGAAACCGTGCTCCGCAACCTTGCCCCGTATACCACGGAGGATTTTGACCTGGCCCTGGAGAAGTTCATCCGCCATGCCGACACGGAAGAGGGACAGGATGAGATACGCGGGCAGTTGTCCGTGGAGGCCATGCTGGCGCGCTTGGCCGAACAGCCCGAAGGCTATGAATTCAGCTTCCCCTGCCGTTCCGAAACCGGACTCCGCCACAAGCAGATCAGCGTTCTCTGGGGCGGGGAAAATCACCAGACCATCTGCCTGGTGCGGGCCGACGTGACCGATGTGCTCAGGGCGGACCAGCAGACCAGGGAGCAGTTGAAAAACGCGCTCACCCTCGCCCGGGAAGCCAGCCAGGCCAAGACCGACTTTCTTTCCTCCATGAGCCACGACATCCGCACGCCCATGAATGCCATTGTCGGCATGACCGAACTCGCCTTGGCCCGGCGCGACAATCCCGTTCAGATCGACGAGAGCCTTTCCGTCATCAGGACCGCCTCGGAGCACCTCCTGCGCCTGATCAATGATATTCTGGACATGAGCCGCATTGAAAGCGGCCATATAGTTCTGGTCAAGGAGCTGTTCAGCCAGCGGGAGGAAGTGGAAAAAATCGTGACCCGGGCCCTGGCCCTGGCCGGGAAAAAGGGGCAGACCTTCAGTCATTCCTTCCAGGTCCGCCATGACAAATGCATCGGCGATGTTCTGCGCATCCATCAGATTCTCGAAAATCTGATCAGCAATGCCGTCAAGTTCACGCCCGAGGGCGGCCGCGTCTCTCTCGCCGTCACGGAGCTGCCGCGGAAGAATGAGCAGATCGGCTGGTATCGCTTTGTGGTTGCGGATACCGGCATCGGCATCAGCCCGGAGGATATTCCGCATATTTTCGAGGTGTTCTTCCGGGTGGAAAACTTGCGCGTCGGTCATACGGAAGGCACGGGCCTGGGGCTTTCCATCATCAAAAATATTGTGGACTACAAGGGCGGCACCATCAAGGTGGAGAGCGAGCCGGGCCGAGGCACGCGCTTTACGGTGGACCTGCCCCTGCATCTGGCGGACGCGCCGGACGCCCCGGCCCCGCTGGAAGTCGCGGAGAGCGCCGAAGAGAATGTGGATATTTCCGGCCTGCATGTGCTGCTGGTGGAGGACAATGAGGTAAACCAGCTGGTGGCGCAGCGGATTCTTGAAAGCGAAGGCGTGACGGTGAGCATCGCCGACAACGGCAAGGCGGGTTGGGAAGCCTTTGAGAGCAGCGCGCCGGAGGCCTTTGACGCCGTTTTCATGGATATCCAGATGCCGGTCATGGACGGCTATGAAGCCACCCGCGCCATACGGCGGAGCGGGCATGCCCGCGCGGCTGACATTCCTGTCATCGCCATGACGGCCAACGCTTTTACCGGGGACGTCCGGCGCTGCCTGAACGCGGGGATGAACGCTCATATTGCCAAGCCCATTGAGCCGAGAAAGCTCTTTGAGCTCTTGTGGAAACACACAAGGGGCCGCGCTTCCTGAAAAGCGCGGAACAGCCGTGTCCCATCCCTTCCGGATGCTCCCGTGCGAAAAGGCCGTTGCCCGAATGGACAACGGCCTTGGCCTGCCTGCGGCAACGGGCCGTCACTGGGGCACGTTACTGAATCAGGCCCACGGTCTGGGCGATGAGCACGCGCCAGCCGTCGGGCAGGGGCAGTTTGCCGTCCAGGGCCGAAACGCCGGAAGCGTGCACATAGTTACCCAGCCCGGCGGAGGCACAGTAGAGCCCGGCGTTCTGGTAGAGCGAACCCGCGTGCATGCCGGACCAGCGGCCCTCGGGCGCGGCATAGAGCAGCACCAGCGAGCCGCCGCCCGCCGCGTCGCGGTAATCGCCGCTCAGTTCCCGGATCAGGGCGTGTTGGGCCGCGTCATAGCGCCAGACGCCGTTTTCCCGCACCACGTAGATCGTCACTTCCTGGCGGTTCATGGCCGAAGGCGCGGTGCGGCGGCCGTCGGGCCGGTTCACGCCCCAGGTGGCCCAGAGCAGGTTGCTCAGTTCCTGGGCGGACAGGGGCGCGCCGGTATAGCCGCTTTTGCTGGAATGACGTTCGGCCAGGGCTTGCATCAGGGGCATGCCGCCCTTTTTGTCCGGCGCGGGCAAATCCATGCGCGCGCCGTCGGCGGAAACCGCCCGTGCCGGACCGGCCGGGCTCAGGCTGAGCGCCAGTACGGCCAGACCCGTACTCAGGGACATCAGAATGTTGCGGATGCTCATTGTTGTCTCACTTTTGGGAAACGCCGCCTAATGGTCCTTTCGCTCTTTTCCCGCGCCGGGCCGGCCCTGTGCGCGATGTTTGCCTTTCGGCAAAGAACAAACATTTTCATCAGTCAGCGCATCCCTTAGTTTGCCGGATTGTTTCATCAATCAGGCGCGCAGGGCGCGGCCCAGGCCATCCGCCGCCAGAACGGCGTCGGTCAGTTCCTCCGGCGTGACGTCGCCGATCATGTTGTGGATGCTTTCGCCCGGCGCGCAGGCCTTCGCGGCGGCCACGGCCACCCGCGCGGGGTCGGTGACGCCCATTTCCGCCAGGGTCACGGGCAGGCCCACATTCAGACAGAAGTCCCGCACCTGGCGCAGTTCTGCGCCGGGCGCGTTTTCCAGCAACAGTTGCACGATGGTGCCGAAGGCCACCACGCTGCCGTGGGCCGCCGTGCATTCTTCCAGGGCGGTGAAGCCGTTGTACACGGAGTGGGCCACGCACAGGCCGCCGTTGTCCGCGCCCACGCCCGAGAGGTAGATATTGGCCTCAATGATCGCCTCCACATCCGGGGTGAGCAGATGCTGCTCCACGGCGGCCTTGGCCCGTGCGCCGTTTTCCAGCAGGGTTTCGTAGCAGAGGCGGCAGAGGGCCAGGGCCGAACGGGTGATGCCGCCGTTTTCCAGGCTGGGGGCTTTGGCTCTGGCGCACATCCGGGCTTCGAAATAGGTGCCCAGGGCGTCGCCCATGCCCGCCACCAGGAATTTGACCGGCGCGTTGGCGATGACAGTTGAATCCACCAGAACCACGTCGGGATTTTTCGGATAGAAAAGGTATTTGCTGAACGAGCCGTCATCCTTGTAGATTACCGAAAGCCCGGTGCAGGGCGCGTCCGTGGCGCTGACCGTGGGAATGACCAGCACGGGCAGGCCTTCGTAATAGGCCGTGGCCTTGGCCGTGTCGATGGCCGAGCCGCCGCCCACACCGGCCACGCAGTCAATGCCGTGGGCGCGCACGATGTCGCGCATGCGTTGAATTTCGCCCTCGGAGCTGTGTCCGCCGAAAATCTCGAAGCGGATGGCGGCCTCCTTGCCGGCAAAACTTTGCTCCAAGTGGGCGCGGCAGGCCTTTTCACCGCTGCGGCTGCAGATGAAGAGGAAGGATTTGCCCAGATTTTTGGTTTCGTCATACGTGGAAAGCAGGGCGTCCTTGCCCTGGATATATTTTGCGGGTGCCCGCATCAGTTTCAACATTGGTATTCTCCTGTGTTCTTCTTGGGAAATAAAAAGCACGCGGCGCGCCTATGGGGCTTGTCGCGTGCTTTCATTGTGTATGCCGGTGGAGGGAACTGTCAAGAAAGAAGGCCCGGTTCAGTTGACCGGGAGGCGGTCGTCGGCGCGGATGTTGTGGCCCGTGCGAGCCTCGATCCAGTTTTTGATCTCTTTGTGCGCGATTTTGCGCTGGGCCCGCTTCTGGCGCAGCATGGCCGTATCCGCCTGCACCATGACCCTGGCCAGGGTCATCTCCGGGTTTTCGCTGCAGGCCAGGCCGAAGGCCGCCAGAATCGGCATCCGGCCGGGGTGCCGGTTGCGTTCGGCAAAACAGGCTTCGATCTTGCGCAGCAGCTCCCTGCCCTTGTCCGGCGCGCAACCCGGCAGCAGAACCACAAATTCGTCCCCGCCCATGCGCGCCACGCAGTCCGTGAGCCGCAGGGGCTTGCGCAGCAGCGTGGCGGCCTCGGCCAGCAATTCGTCCCCGGCCGCGTGGCCCAGGTTGTCGTTGACCATTTTCAGGCCGGTAATGTCGCAGGAGATCACGCAGACCGGGCGGATGCCGTTTTTCTCGATGCGTTCGGCCTCCAGGTTGCAGTAGGCCCGGCTGCGCAGGCCGGTGAGCGCGTCGTTTTTGACCAGTTCCTCCAGCCTGTCCCGTTCGGTCTGGGCCGTGGTGATGTTGGTGACGATGTTCACCAGATGGCACGCCCGGCCGTTATCATCCCTCCGGGTCACGCAGCCGCGTCCGAAAAGCCAGGCCCAGTCGCCGTCGGCGCGCCGCATGCGGTAGGTGCATTCAAAGGAATCGCCGTAGCGCGGCGACTGGATGACGGCCAGTTGCGTGTCCACGATTTTGTCGTGGTCGTCGGGGTGGATTCTGTCTTTCCAGGCATCCACATGCGCGGGAAATTGCTCCGGCTCATAGCCGAGCATGGCCAGACAGCGGGGGCTGTAATAGACCGCGTTGGTGCGCAGGTCCCAGTCCCAGAGGCCGTCGCCCACCGTGTCCAGGGCGTAATGCAGCCGTTCGTCGTCGGATGAACGGAGCATGCCGGGGCGGAGGCTTTCCTCGCGTTGCAGGGTGCCGGCCAGCAGGGTGGCCCGGCCCGTGTGGTCGCGCTCCAGCACGGAGCCGCGCACCAGCATGCGCGCGTACTGGCCGTTGTTCAGCCGGACCCTGATGATGTCGTCAATGGATTCGCCCAGAAATTTCTGTTCGATGAACAGCCGGTAGCGGCGGAGCAGGCTTTTGCGGTCGGCCGGGTGGATGGCTGTCGTACGGTTGTCGTAGCTGACGGAGTAGGTCCCGGAAGCGCTCTCGCCCAGCAGGGCCGCGCAGATGCTGTCCCGCCAGACGTTTCTGCTCGGGACGGAATATATCCAGATGCCCACTTCGGGCAGGCCGCTTTGCCGGGCCTTGGCCTCCACGGCGGGATCGCCGGCCAGGGCCGGAGTGATCGTAAAACGGCCCATGATTTTGCTGGCCCGGCCTTTTTCGTTGCGGGCCAGCACCAGCAGGTGTTCCTGAATCCATTGGTTGTTGAAGGGATAGTCGCACTCCAGGCAGGAACCGGCCGTGCCGCTGAGCACGCCCTCGCGCAGCTCGTTGAGCCTGGGCAGGGCGTGGGGCGGAATGTAGCCGAGAAAATCCGCCATGCGCGTGGGCGGTTCGGGCAGGCGCAAACGGCTGCATGCGCCCAGGCTCAGAAAAAGCGCGTCGGAAACGATGTCCCATTCCCACAGCGGCTCGCTGGAGGTAAGCGGGATAAGACAATGTGCCGGATGCGTGGACATGGGAAGGCCTTTGCTGTGGTTGTGGCGTTCCTCCGGCGGGCCGCCGCCTCCGGATGTCATTGTTGCATTGCGGCAGGGTCGCAACAATGACAGAGGCGTGTCAACCCGTCTTTTTTCCGTCGGATTTTTTATGCAGTGTGTATCTATATACCGATATAGGACTTTAATCCTTTATGCAAGCCGGGAAGTTCATGTTTTAATGGCAGGATGGAAACGGAACAGGCCAAGCAGATTATGGGCCGCATTGTGGCCGCTCTCCGCGAAGAGAGACTCATGAGCCGTTACGCCCTGGCCAAACGGGCCGGAGTGGACTGTTCATGGCTGCGCCGTTTCGAACAGGGCCGCTCGGGCGTGCGGGTGGAGACTCTGATCGCCATTGCCCAAGGCCTGCAAATGCCCGCCGCGCGGATCGTGGCTCTGATCGAAATCGCCCTCTGTGAAGCCGCCGTCTACCCCGGGCCGTGCGCCGAGCCCCATGCCGAATCCCGTTCCGACCAGGAGCGGCAAAGCTGCTTCGGCCCCCTGAGACGTAAGGATGCGGACCTGTACTGAGCGGGCGCGCCCGACGCAGCCGAGTCTGTTCCAACGCTGAAATCCCGTTCGCTCCGCCCTGTCGCCTTGCTTGTCAGCTGTTCCCGGCCAGCTGCGGCCGCATTACGGCCCTTTCAGAGGCGACGCTGTGCACGTTGCCTTTTTCCCGGTATTGTTCGTGGCGTCCCGCGTGGTTGTGTTGCGGGCGTTTTTCGTCTGCCGGATATCCGTATAAATGTACGGATATTTTGTCAAGGGCCGCGCTATGGTTCGCGCATGGAAAAAATACCCACATTGCAGTGGGCCGTGGCTGCGGTGATTCACCGGCTGCGGCGCAAAGCCGGGCTTTCCCAAGGGCAGTTGGCGGGCTTGGCGGGGCTTTCCGAGGATTATATCTCCGGCATGGAGCGCGGCATTCAGTGCGGCTCGCTGACCGCCATGCTGCATATCGCGGCGGCCCTGCGCATGGAAACGGCGGAACTGGTCCGCCTGATCGAGGCCGAGATGCGCGCAGGTCCCTGCCCGCCGGAACGCGGGGCGGGCAAGCCGTCCAAGTGGGAAAAAGGCTAGGCGGCGCGGAGAACATGCCGGAGGCGCGGAGCAGAGCCGTCAGCGGGCCGCCGGAGGGTGCGCGCGGGATCTGAAGCGGCGCACTTTGAGCAGTGAGGCGCAGGCGTTATCGCACCACTTGCGGGTCTGATTTTTGCTTTCATCATAAAAGAACCAGCCACACTCGGGATTGGCGCAGCATTTGAGCCGTTCCGGCGCGTATTCCGTCAGCAGCAGCGCAAAAGAGCGCACAACGCAGGCCGAAAACCATGCCGGGTCGCGGTTGCACGGAACCAGCCCCAGGCGCAGCCGTCCGTCCTCCGCCGCTTCCAGGCGCTGGCTGAACGGGGCGGCTTCCAGGCGGGCGTTGAGCCGCGCCTGGAGTCCGGCGGACAGGCCGCGCAAGCCGCGGAATTCCGCGGCGGCTTCAGCCAGCAGCCCGCGTAAGCCGCGCAGAACATCAAGCGTGGCCGCATCAGTCCCGGGTTCGGGCAGATCCCATTTTTCGCAGAAGCGCGTCAGCCATTCCGGCTGTTCCAGCGGGTCCTCAAAGGGTTTGCGCCGCGCAAACCAGCGGCTGTTGATAAATTCCAGGCACAGAAAATCCATCCACGCCTCCCCGTGCTGTAACGATCAAAAACTATATTGACGGTTACAATAGGCCATGCCAGTATGCCGCATCCTGATCGCATTGTGCGGATTTCTTTGGATGTAGCAGGAAAAGGAGGCGGCCGCCATGGGCGGTAAAGGCCTTGGCAGCGCCATGCTTATGGTCGCCGCCTTGATCTGGGGCACGGCCCTGGTCGCGCAGCGCCTCGGCATGGAGCATTGCGGCCCCTTGGCGTTCAATGCCGCCCGGTTCGGGCTGGGCGGCATTGTGACCGGGCTGGCGCTGCTGCTGCGCGGCGGTTTATGGTGCGGAGCCGTTCTTTTTCTTACCGCTTCCCTGCAGCAGTACGGCATATGCTTTACCAGCGTGGGCAAAGCAGGTTTTATCACCAGTCTGTATCTTGTCCTGGTGCCCTTGCTGGGGCTGTTTCTCGGGAAAAAAATTGCCCTCGGGCTCTGGCTCTGCATTGCGGGGGCGGTGGTTGGCATGTATCTGCTCTGCCTGTCCGGCGCGGGCCCGGCTCTGAGCCTGAATCCCGGCGACGGGCTGATGCTGCTCTGCGCGTTGTCCACGGCCGCGCATATTTTGCTTGTGGGACGTTTCGCGCCGCTGGTGGACGGCGTGGCATTGTCCTGCCTGCAATTTGTGGTCTGCGCGCTGTGCAGCGCCCTGGCCGCCGCGCTGTGGGAACAGCCGGGGACGGAAGCATTCCTCGCCTGGAAAGCGTTGCTGTATACCGGCATTCTGTCCTGCGGCCTTGCCTATACCCTGCAAACCTTGGGGCAGGCCACGGTGCCTCCCGGCCTGTGCGCCCTCCTGCTCAGCCTGGAGGCGGTATTCGCCGCTGTGGCGGGCTGGCTTGTGCTGGGGGAGGCCCTTTCTCCGCGCGAGTCGGCGGGCTGCGCGCTGATTTTCGCGGCCATTGCGGCGGCGCAGGCGCCGGGCGTCGGGCATTCCGGCTCAGCGCAGGAAAGAGGTGACGGAACGCTGGGAAAAACGTAAGATCAGAACCATTGATACCACGGGTCGGAACCGGCCGTCATATTTCGGATGCGCCTCGCATCCGGCGCATGGCGCGGCCTCCGCCCTTGAAAATACGCCTGACGATTGCCTGATGGTCTGATCGGCTCCCTTTCCCCCAACCGCAAGGAGATATGCGCCATGTCCCTCAACCCCGGAATCGCCTCCAGCTTCAACGAAACCAAAACACGCAGCCACACGCTTTCGCCGCAGAGCGGCATGTGCTCCTTCTGCACCGCCGACTGCCCCGGCACCTGTGAGATCGGCCTGTCCGCCGTGCTGGGCGCGCAGAGCGTCTACCCCACCACCACGGGCAACAACCAGATCGCCTCGGAGAAGGATTATCCGCTGGATTACTCCCACTTCAACATCAACGGCCGCGTCTTCGGGGCTCAGGGCGTACCGGCCGGAACGGATCAGGCGGCCATCTTCAACGTCAGGCTCGAACGCACGCTGGGCAGGCGGCATCCGGTCAAGATCGCCCTGCCGGTGATCCTGCCCGCCCTGCTGAAAATGAACTGGCAGGATTATTTCGCCGGGGCCGCCATGGCCGGGGTCTGCTGCGTCATCGGCGAAGGCTCGCCCTCCAAGGACCCCGCGCTGCAAATGCGGAACGGGAAAATTGCGGAATTTCCCTATCTGAATGAAATCATGGACGCCTTCCGCCGCTATTACCGGGGCTACGGGCAGATCGTGCCGCAGGCCAATTTCGAGGAGGACGGCCAGGGACTGCCGGAATACGCCGTCAGCCGGTGCGGGGCCGAGGCCATTGAATTCAAGTTCGGCCAGTCGGCCAAGGGTACCCAGCCCGTGACCCGGCTCAAGGATTACGACGCCGCGCTCAAGAAAAAGGCGACCGGAGCCCTGGTCCATCCGGACCCGGAGAACCCCGCGGTCCGGGCCGCGGCGGAACGGGGCGAAGCACCCAATTTCTATGCCTACGGCCGTCTGCCCATGTGGGACGAGGAGTATCTGGTCACCCGCATCGGCATGCTGCGGGACATGGGCCTGAAAAACGTCTATTTCAAGATGGCCGGCTTTGACCCCGTGGACATTGAGCGGGTGCTGCGTATTGCCGCGTCGGCCGAAGTGGACGTGGTCACCTTTGACGGCGCGGGCGGCGGCTCGGGTTACAGCCCCTGTAAAATGATGAACGAGTGGGGCCTGCCCACCGTGCCGCTGGAAAGCACGGTCTGCGGCATTGCCCGCCGTCTGAGACGGGAAGGCCTGGAACTGCCCTCCATGGTCATCACCGGCGGCTTCGCCACCGAGGACCAGGTCTTCAAGGCCCTGGCTCTGGGCGCGCCCGGCTTTCAGGCCGTGGGGCTTTGCCGGGCCGCCATGGCCGCCGCCAACAGCGCCAAAAAGGTGGGCGAACTGATCGAAGCGGGCAACATCCCCGCCTATCTCCAAAAATATGGCGACAGCAAGGAAACGCTGTTCGCGGATCTGCCGGATCTCAGGCATCTCTACGGCAAGGAGGCGGAGAGCTTCCCGGCCGGGGCCATCGGCGTGTTCTCCTATCTCAACCGCATCGCCATGGGCCTGCGCCACTTCGCGGCCCTGAACCGCAAATTTGACGTAAGTCTGCTGGGCCCGGACGATCTGATTCCGCTGACCCCGGAAGCCGCGAAATTGCTGGCCGGGCGATAGGCGCGCAGTCCGATAGCATGAAGCACTCTGTTCCGGCCTTTCGTGGTTGTGGTGGAAGGCCGGGGCGGAGGTGCAAAATCCATTCAGGCTTCAGCGGACGGGCGGCGCGTTCCCACGGACTGTTCCGCCGGGAGTGAAATTGCTCTGCCTGCGCGCCTTTGCCGCCTCTTTGCGCCTGCGGCAAAATGTGCTATTGTACCCCCTCCGTTCCGGAAGGGGCCACATGCGCTCCGCCTATGCCGGAGCGGCAGCGTCACGGCGGAGGCATTATGGCTGACGGCCCCATCATCAGTATCGAGCACCTGGAAAAGCGCTTTTCCGGTAAAAATGCCGACGTGTTCGCCCTGCGCGGCATTGACCTTGCCATCGGCCGGGGAGACATCTTCGGCATCATCGGCAAGAGCGGCGCGGGCAAGTCCACGCTGGTGCGTTGCATCAACATGCTGGAACGCCCCACGGCCGGAAGCGTCTTTTTTGAAGGCAGGGATCTCTGCCGCCTGCCCGAGGCCGCGCTGCGCAAGGCGCGGCGCTCCATGGGCATGATTTTTCAGCAGTTCAACCTGCTCATGCAGCGCACGGCCCTGCAGAACGTCTGTTTTCCGCTGGAGTTGACGGGCGCGCCCCGGGGCGAGACCCGCAAGCGGGCCGAAGAACTGCTGGATATGGTGGGTCTGGCCAACCGTATGGATTCTTATCCCTCCCAGCTTTCCGGCGGCCAGAAGCAGCGTGTGGCCATTGCCCGCGCCCTGGCCACAAAACCGCGCGTGCTGCTCTGCGACGAAGCCACCTCCGCACTGGACCCGGCCACCACGGATTCCATTCTCGCGCTCATCAAGGATATCAACGTCCAGCTCGGCATCACGGCGGTGGTCATCACCCACGAGATGAGCGTCATTGAGAAGATCTGCAGCCATGTGGCCATCATCAGCAAGGGCGTCATTGTCGAGCAGGGTCTGGTGGAGGACGTCTTTTTCCACCCCCGGACCGAGGCGGCCCGCCGCCTGGTCCTGCCCGAGGCCCTCCGCAAGCTGCCGCAGCCCAATCTGTACCGGCTCATCTTCAACGGCCGCTCTTCCTTTGAGCCCGTCATCGCCAACATGGTGCTGGAATGCGGCTGTCCGGTGAACATCATGTATGCCGACACCCGCGACATCAACGGCGTGGCCTTCGGCCAGATGGTCCTGCAACTGCCCGAGAGGGAGGAATCCCGCGTGCGGATCATGGCCTTTGCCGAGGCGCATTCCATCATGCTGGAGGAAATGAAACATGTTTGACCAGCAGACCGTTGAAATGCTGCTTGTGGGCGTATGGGACACGCTCTACATGACCGTGGTGGCGACATTTTTTTCCTATGTCTTCGGCATGGTCATGGGCGTGGTGCTGGTCATCTGCCGCAAGGACGGCATCCGGCCCAACGCGCTTGTCTACAACGTGCTGGACGTGGTGGTGAACCTCACGCGTTCCTTCCCCTTCCTGATCCTGATGATCGCGGTCATTCCCTTCACCCGCTTTCTGGTAGGCACCACCATCGGCAACAACGCCACTGTGGTGCCGCTGGTGCTGGCCGCCGCGCCCTTTGTGGCCCGCCTGGTGGAATCCTCCCTGCTGGAGGTGGACAACGGCGTGGTGGAGGCCGCCCAGAGCATGGGGGCCAGTACCTGGCAGATCATCGTCAAAGTGCTGCTGCCCGAGGCGCGGCCCTCGCTGCTCAACGGCAGCGCCGTATCCGCCATCACCATTCTCGGCTACTCGGCCATGTCCGGGGCCGTGGGCGGCGGCGGACTGGGCAAGCTCGCCATCATGTACGGCTACAACCGCTATCAGACCGACATCATGGTCATTACGGTGGTTTTGCTGATCATCATCGTGCAGGCCTTCCAGTCTTTCGGCAACTGGGCCACGCGTCGCAGCGACAAACGCGGCTCGTAGCCCGGCTCCAACCTTTTACACAAGGACAAAACCCATGAAAAAACTGCTTCTGGCTTTTGCCGCCCTGTTGGGCACGGCTTCCTTGGTCTGCACCGCTCAGGCCGCGGGCACGATCACCGTGGGCGCGTCCCCCACGCCCCATGCCGAAATCCTTGTCGAGGCCGCCAAACTGCTCAAGCCGCAGGGCTACGTCCTCAAGATCGTGGAATATTCCGACTATGTGCAGCCCAATGTGGCCCTGGACAGCAAGGAGCTGGACGCCAACTACTTCCAGCACAAGCCATACCTGGACGACTTCAACGCCCAGAAAGGCACCAAGCTCGGCTCTATGGGCCCGGTGCACTATGAGCCCTTCGGCATCTACGCGGGCAAGACCAAGAGCCTCAAGGACCTGAAGGACGGCGCGCTGGTGGCCGTGCCCAACGACGCCACCAACGAGGGCCGCGCGCTGCTGCTCCTGCAGGACGAGGGCCTTATCAAGCTGAAGAAGGATGCCGGTCTGGCCGCCACCCGCCGCGACATCGTGGAGAATCCCAAAAAGCTCAAGATTGAGGAAATCGAGGCCGCCCAGCTGGTGCGCGCCCTGCCCGACGTGGACATTGCCATCATCAACGGCAATTACGCCATTCTCGGCGGTCTGAAAGTGGCCGACGCCCTGGCTGTGGAAGCCGCCGACTCCGTGGCCGCCGCCACCTATGCCAATATTCTGGCCGTGCGCGAGGGCGACGAAAAGCGTCCCGAACTCCGGGCCCTGTATGAGGTTCTGATCAGCCCGGAGATGGCCGCCTTTATGAAAAAGAAGTATGCGGGCGCGGTGCTGCCCTCCGTGAAGTAGGCTTTTCCCGCTGGTTTTAGAGCGTTTTAATATTGAAAATATCTCAGCGCACGGTGCGGATTTTCCGTGAAAACCCGCACCGCGAAATTATCGCAAGGCGAATTTACTTCGCCGTTACGCGCTGATTTCAAGCGCAAAATGCTCTGAGGAAGCTCTTGCTTCCGGCTGGATACAAAAAGCGGCCCATGACGTTCAGTCATGGGCCGCTTTTTGTATCTTCGCGCTGCCGGGTTGTAGAAAGGGCCCGGCGCTCGGAAGCGGGAAGCGTTTTCGCGGATTTGTCATCCCGGCGGTAATGGGGTACCAATGAACCATGGACAGATCAGCAATGCTCTGTTCCCTACATAAAATATAAGGGCGCTGCCCGAACAGGAGATACTATCATGGCTGAAAAAAATGAAGAAAGCATGGATACGTTGCGGAATGAACTGAACACCCTGCGCGATCAGATGGAAACGCTGGTGAAATCTCTCGGCGAAAAAGGCGGCGAGGCCTCCTCGGACATGGTCGCCAAGCTGGAAAGGGAACTGGAACACTACCGGAGAATGGCGGCCGATAAAGTGCACAAGGCTTACGAGGCCGGGAGCGCCGGCATCGAGCAGGTGGGCGAACAGGTGCGCCGGAATCCTGTGACAAGCCTGCTCGTGGCCTTTGGCGCGGGCTGCGCGCTTTCCTGGTTGTTCCGCCAGTACAGGTAAGAGCCCGCGTGAAGGGTCTGGCTGAACTCATCATCAGTTTCTTTGACCTGCTTGAGGCCGAAGGGCAGCTCCTGCGGCACAATGCTCTGCGCACATTGCGCACGGCAATGCTGCTGGGTTTGGGACTGCTCTTCGGCGCGGCGGCTTTGGCTTTTTTTGTGGCGGCGCTGTATAAGGCCCTCTCGATCGTGCTGCACCCGGCCTGGGTGTTGTGCATCATCGGGCTGGTCTGCGCGGGCATCGCCGGAGGCTTGTTATGGATGTCGCTCCCAAAGAAAAAACATACACAGTAGGCGAGGCCAAAGAGCGTTTACGCCGGGTTTCGGCCCGGTTTGATCCCTTTGCCGTTGTCAGGCGAAAGCCCCTGCACGCCACGGGCGCGGCCTTCCTGGCCGGACTTGCCTGGGGGGCGTTGCGCCGTGGCGGCGCACCCGCGCCGGTGAGCCTGCTGCCCTTGGCCGCGCAGATCGTGAGCCTGGGGATGCGCTGGGGCCTGCGGCCAAAGGATGCTAATTAACGGAAGTATGAAAACGGATAAACATCAGCGAGCCGCTCCTTTGGGGCGGTTCGCTGATGTTAGCGATGGCAACGGAATGCTTCTGGATGGTTTAGTTTTTAGGATGTATTTATTTGGCTTGCCTTTATTCTTTTATATCGACATTCACGCTAAATCCCGTCATAATTCTCAATATGTAAGGTTTCCACTTTCCAAATAACCGCTTTTCACTATATTCTATTACTGCAAAATTGTACTTATTCTTATAAAGAAAGTCTGACAAAGGATACGATGTCACACTGTATTTAGTTCTTATATTTTTTTCATCTACTGTAAAAGTAAGGCCATTTATTATTTCAAAATTATTTTTTAATAGTTGTAATGCTAAGAAAGATGGCATTTCCAATTCTCTTTTGGAAAGAGATTTTATTTTTTCTACAACATCATTGATTGATTGTATGTCTCTAAATAAATCAGAGAATGATGCCGTATATTTTATTTTTCCAGTTTTGAATTGTTTTAAACAGTCGTCAAAAATATCATTAATTTTTTCTTTTTTAGTCTTTTTTACGTTTAGTTCAAATACAGAAATAGTTCCTTCGTTAAAAACTACTCGAGCAATATTTTTTTTTGTAATTTTAAAAGTATATTCTTGGTATTTTTTATTTTTTTTGAACAAATTTCCTTCGATTTCCATACAACTCTGTGACAACGTTCCATCTAAACCAACAGCAAAGTAATGGGAGGGTCGACTAATCCAAGAATTTTCGTTAGCGATGAGCCTTAATTTTTGAGTTTTCGAATTGAATGTACCATTAATTTTATAACTACCTGAAGGAACATTAGGATTTTTGGGTAATGCCGAAAATTTAAATATCGCTTTTACTTTCCCTTCGGACGTGATTTCTTTGATATCTAAAATTAATTTTGTTGGTCCCTGTGGGGCCGTATATTCACCACTCCACTCTCCGACCATCAATGCCGATGTATGTAAATTTGCTGAAAGGGCTACCTGTAAAGATAATAGATTAACCAAGAAAAACAAAATTAAACACTTCATTATCTATACCTGCATTATATAAAATTTTTGATGCATTAATATATAAAGCCGACCCTTTCGGATCGGCTTTAAATTTCTGGTGGAGCTGGACAGAATTGAACTGACGGCCTCTTGAATGCCATTCAAGCGCTCTCCCAACTGAGCTACAGCCCCACGGCAGAAGGCATACTGCCCAAAAGGGCGGCTTCTGTCAATATTTTTTATAAGTTTTTTTCAGGGCCGCGCGGGCCGTGGTTTTCCGTGGTCCGTAATCCGGCCATATCCGGCCGCATCTGGATTGTCCGGCTCAGCGCCGGGCCTCATGGGCCAGTTCGCCCAGCACCTCGCCCACGCGGGAAAGGGCGTCGGCCAGCACGTCGTCCGCCACCGCGTAGGAGAGGCGGATACAGTTGTCGTCGCCGAAGGCCGCGCCCGGCACCAGGGCCACATGGGCCTTGTCCAGCAGGTACGTGCAGAGCTCCGTGGAGTTGCGCACCTGGCCGCCGTAGCACTGGTGCACGTCCACAAAGAGGTAGAAGGCCCCGTCCGGCTTGGGACAGACAGCCCACGGCCAAGCCTTGATGATGTCCAGGGCCAGATCGCGCCGCCGCAGGAAGGCCGCGCGCATTTCGCCCACACACTCCACCGGGCCTTCCAGGGCGGCCAGGGCGGCCTTCTGGGACACGGAACAGATGCTGGAGGTGCTGTGCCCCTGCATGGAGGAGATTTTTTTGATCAGGTCCGGGTGCGCGGCCAGAAAGCCCACGCGCCAGCCGGTCATGGCATAGCTCTTGGACAGGCCGTTGAGCACGGCCACCAGTTCGGAGCAGTGCTCGAACCAGGTGATGGCGCTGGTCATCTTTGCCGGGGGAAAGACCAGTTGGTCGTAAATTTCATCCGACAGTACAAAGATGTTCCGCGCCAGGGCCCAACGCATGATCTGCATGAACTCGCGGTCGGAATAGACCGCGCCCGTGGGATTGCTGGGCGAGTTGAGGATCAGCAGCCTGGTCTTGTCCGTGGTCTTTTCCTCAAGCATGAGGGGCGTGACCTTGAAATTGCGTTCCGGCCCGGCATGCACGGTCACGGGCACGCCGCCCGCCAGTTCCACCATGTCGGGATAGCTCAGCCAGTAGGGCGCGGGAATCAGCACCTCGTCGCCGGGGTTGATGGTGGCCTGCATGAAATTGTAGAGGCAGTGCTTGCCGCCCGCGCCGATGATGATGGATTCCATGGGCACGGGCGTGCCGTAGTTCCGTTCAAAGTAGCGGCCCGCGGCCTTGCGCAGATCGGGAATGCCGGGCACGGCGGTGTAGCGGCAGAAATTGGCGTCAATGGCGGCCTTGGCCGCGTCGCAGATATGCCTGGGCGTGGGGAAATCCGGTTCGCCCACGGCCAGGCTGGTCACGTCCACGCCCTGCGCCTTGAGCTCCAGGGCCCGGCTGTTGACACTGAGGGTCAGAGAAGGTTTGATGCTGCGCAAGCGTTCGGAAATCTGCATGGAGGGCTCCTTAGAAGAGCGGCATGGCATTGAAAATGTCGCCCTTCTGACGTTTGGCGCGCGGACGCGGCGAAAAAGAACGAAAAATCTGCCGCGAATTTTTTAGCAGGTTCAAAGCGGGGTGTAAATGCGGGACAGGGATGAACAGGGATTGCCGTCCGGGCCGGGCGACTGTCCAGCCGGTGAAGGTTCCGGCAATGCGGATGCGGCGCCGCTGCTGCCCTTCGCGCCGGATTGCGTGATCGGGACGTTCGTGCAACGGCAAAAGCGTTTCAGTGTGGAGTTGTGCCTGGACGGCGCTCCGGTCTGGGTGCACAGCAACAACTCGGGCAGCATGTTGGGCCTGACCCGGCCCGGCGCGCCGGTGCTGGCCTCTCCGGCGGCCAATCCGGCCCGCAAGCTCAAATATACCCAGGAAGGCGTCTGGCTGGCGGAAAGCGCCGTACCCGGGCCGCCTCTCTCGTCGTCAAACCCGCCCGGCCCGGTTCCCGGCGGGCGTGGATTCTGGGTGGGGGTGAACACCAGCGTGCCCAACCGTATGCTGGAGGCGGCCTTTCTCGCCGGGCGGCTGGCTTTTGCCGAGGGCTACGCCGAGCTGACCCGTGAGGCCAAGCGCGGTCAGAGCCGCCTGGACGGCCTGTTCAGCGGGCCGGGCCTGCCGCCGCTCTGGGTGGAATGCAAAAACGTTACCATGGTGGAGGACGACGCGGCCTGCTTTCCGGACGCGGCCAGCGAGCGCGGGCAGAAGCATCTGCGCGAACTCATGGACATTGTGGCCCACGGCGAGCGGGCGGCCATGTTTTATCTGGTGCAACGGCCTGACGGGCACTGTTTCGCACCGGCGGACTTTATTGATCCGGCCTACGCCGGGCTCTTTTATGAGGCGGCCGCGCGTGGGGTCGAGATCTATCCCTACCGGGCCGTGGTCAGTCCGCGCGGTGTGGATCTGGGCGGCTTGCTGCCCGTGCGCCTTTATTGACTTTCCGCGCGCGGGGAGTCTAGAAACGGGGCGGAACAACGAAATCGGAACAACAGGAAGCGGACACAAACAGCCGTTCCCGCCCGCACGGCCCGCGTATGGCCCTGGCACGGGCAGAGAACGGCGGGACAGACCGGCCAGACAAACAGAGGGGGCTCCTTCCATGCCCGACATGACCCATCGTTTCATTCCCCGGCTCACGGACGAGCAGATCCGGCAGATCCAGCTGGACGGCCTGCGCTACACCCTGCGCCAGGCGCGCAACTCCCCGCAGTACCGGGCGCGGCTGGATGCTTGCGGCGCGCGTGCCGAGGATATCCGCAGCCTGGATGATCTGCGCCAGCTGCCCACGGTGGATGTGGAGGATCTGCGCGAGGGCTACCCCCTGCCCCTGCTCTGCGTGCCGGAAAAGGACGTGGTGCGCATCCATGCCTCCAGCGGCACCACGGGCAAGCGCAAAATTCTGGCCTACAGCCGCCGCGACATCGAGACGTTCAGCACCCAGATGGCCCGCTGCTACGAGTTGGCCGGGCTTACGCCCGAGGACCGCATGCAGGTGGCTGTGGGTTACGGCCTGTGGACCGCCGGGGCGGGCTTTCAGCTGGGCAGCGAGCTTTTCGGCATGCTGACCATTCCGGTGGGGCCGGGCAATCTGGAAATGCATCTGCAACTGCTCAGGGACGTGGGCGCCAGTTGTTTCGGGGCCACGGCCTCCATGGCCCTGCTGCTGGCCGAGGAAGTGGAGCGCGCGGGCATCCGCGATCAGATCCGGCTGCGCAAGATGATCTGCGGGGCCGAGACGCGCAGCGAGAAAATGCGCCTGGCCATCGAGAGCAAGCTGGGCCTGGAAGGCAGCTATGACATCGCGGGCATGACCGAAATGTACGGTCCGGGCACGGCCATGGACTGCGACGCCCATGAGGGCCTGCATTACTGGGCGGATTTGTTCATCATTGAAGTGCTGGACCCGGACACCCTGCAGCCCGTGCCCGAGGGCGAAGTGGGCGAGATGGTGGTCACCAGCCTGCGCAAGGAGGCCGTGCCCCTGTTGCGCTACCGCACCCACGACCTGACCCGCCTGCTGCCGGGCCGCTGCTCCTGCGGCCTGAACATGCCCCGGCACGACCGCATTCTGGGCCGCTCCGACGACATGGTCATCTACAGGGGCGTGAACATCTATCCCGGCCAGATCATGGAAGTCATCGGCCAGTTCCCGGAACTGGGCGGCGAATACCAGATGGAGCTGACCAGGGACGAGCGCTCCCTGGACCATCTGGCCCTGATTGTGGAGCGCGCCCAGGATCAGCCGTCCGGCAATGACGCTGCCCTGGCCCAGGCTCTGGAGCGGCGGCTGCACAAGGCCATTCTGGCGCGCATGGAAGTGCGGGTGGCGGATTACGCCGGCCTGCCGCGTACGTTCAGCAAGTCCAAGCGGGTGATCGACAAGCGCTGATCCCGCTCCGTGCGTTGTGCCCCTTTCAGGACGATAGGGCGGACTTAGCGTAAACCCGGCACGAAAACGCCGCCCGTCTCCACGGAGTGTGGAAACGGACGGCGTTTTTGCTGCGGTGGATAAATCCGGCTTTACTGCTTCTTGGGTTCCTTGGTCAGGTCGTCCACATTTTGCTTGGCATGGTCCACAAAGAGATCACGCACGCCGGGCACTTCGCCCAGGCCCTTGAGGTTGGCCTCCACCTTGAAACCGGCGGCCTTGAGCTTGGAAGCCCAGGAATCCTCCTCGTCCCCGGCCAGGTCGTTGCGGGCGTGGTCCCCGGCCACCACCATCAGGGGCTGCAGCCAGACTTTCTTGATCTTGTGGGCCTTGAGCTCGGCCAGCAGGTCGTCAATGCCGCGCGCGCCTTCCACCGTGGCCATGAAGACCAGGGGGTCACTTTCCTTGAACGTGGCCCGCGTGCCTTCAAAAACCAGGTCCGCCCGGCCGTGGGCCTGTCCGTGGCCCATGAGCACCACAGCCTCGCCCTTCCGGCGTTTGTCGCCCATATCAGCAAGCACGGCCTTGGCCACGCTTAAGGCATCCTTGTGCGACTCCAGCAGGGGGCGGCCCAGGTACACGGCCTCAAAACGGCCCGGGTGCTTCTGGATATCCAGCAGCACGGCCCGCTCAAGCTCCGTAAATTCCTCGCCGGGCATCACATGCAGGGACTGCACGCGCACCACTTTCACCCCCGCCTTGGCCAGCGCGGCCAGGCCGTCGCTGATGCCGCCCACGGGCTTGCTCTGCTTGGCAAGTTTTTTGCGGATGATCTGCGAGGTGTAGGACCAGACCACGGGCGTGTCCGGAAACGCGGCCTTGAAGGACGCGTCCACGGCCTTGAACGAGGGCAGGGCTTCGGGCACGCTGGTGCCGAAAGCCACCAGCAGCACCCCTTCCTTGGGGGCTTTCTGATCCGCCGCTTGGACGGACGCGGCCAGCAGGGCCAGCAGAAGCAGGAAAAGCGGCAGGACGCGCGGGAACACGCGCAACGTACGAGACATGGCAACCTCCTCAATCGTGCGTTGAAAGGTGGATACGGCGGCGGCGCAAAGTGCCCCGGCCAGCGGGTGTTCGGACTTGAGGGATGTGGAGGCCCGCGTTTTTGATCATAATCAGGACAACGGCCCCGCGCCTCGGCTTCGCCTTCACCTGTGACGGCTGGCTGTCGCGCCCCGCCGGGATGTTTCCGGCAAGGCGAAGAAGCTCTGTACCCTCTTACCGCAGCGCGACTGTTTCCGATTTGCACGGAATTCCCCGCTACAGCGGGCAGAGGACAACAGGGGGGCGCAAAAGTCAAGACAAGTGTCGAAGCTGAAAAATGAGATAGCCGCCGTGACTCAGCGAAAAAGCACATTTTTTGCGATCAGGCACCAGGAGCTGTTTCCAGGCGCGCGCCGGGCCTTGGCCCGGCGCGCGTTTCAAGCTATACTTCCGAATATGGATACCTCCCTTGAGATGGATATTTGTTACGGCACCGGCAAGCGGCCTGAAACCCCCGCCGGGCTCAGCGCCGAAGTTTCGGCTGCGGCCGCAGCTCTGCTGCGCCGGGGCGTGCTGCTGCCCGCGCGAGGCGGGGATGCCGTGAGCCTGGGGCGTTTTCTGACCTTGGGGTTGGGGCTGGAAGAAGCATATGTGGAAAGCCGCATCCAGACCATTTTGCGTAACGGTCTGGCTGTGGATGATTTTGCCGTGCCCCTGGCCTCCGGCGACCGGCTGGCCCTTTCGGCGGCCATGCCCGGTGTGGCCGGGGCAGCCCTGCGCCGGGGCGGCCGGTACGCGGCCATGCGCGCCGCTATTACCCAGCGCCGGGAGGACGCGCCTCCCGCGCCCATAGCTCAACTTGAGGAACCGGTCTGGATCGAGCTGCGTTGCTTCAACAGCATTGCCGAGGAGTTGGCCGGGCATCTGCTGTGCCGGGGCCTGGCCGCCCGGCCCGCCGACGCGGGACAAGTCCTGCTTCCGCTGGCGGCCACGCCGCCAGCCGGTCTGGCGCTGCCTGAGCCGGGCCTGCTCTGGCTCGCGGCCTGACAAACCCGACCCTGCTTCGCATTTTTCCGTCTCTCTCCTTGGCTGTAAAACCTTGCGCCGGACAATTTCTCTTGTGCTTTTCCTTTGCCTCTGATAATTTTTCCCACTCTCTCAGCGAGGGGAAATTATTTGGAGGCATGGCAGATGGCAGACAAGGAAACCGGGCACGACGAAATTAATTTCGAAAGCGCCCTCGAAAACTATCTCAATCCCGATTTCGGCGACCTTGAAGAAGGCTCCATTACCAAAGGCGAGATCGTCCGTGTGGATGACGACAATGTGCTGGTGGACGTGAATTTCAAGTCCGAGGGGCAGATCCCCGCGGCTGAATTCCGTGACGCCGCGGGCAACATGGCCGTCAGCGTGGGCGACAGGGTGGACGTTTATGTGGTGCGCAAGAACGAAATGGACGGCACCATCACCCTTTCCTTTGAAAAGGCCAAACGCATGCAGGTCTTCGATCAGCTCGAGGACGTGCAGGAAAATAACAGGGTCATCAAGGGCCATATCGTGCGTCGCATCAAGGGCGGCTACACGGTGGACATCGGCGGGGTGGAGGCGTTTTTGCCCGGTTCGCATGTGGATCTGCGTCCCGTGCCGGATATGGACGCTCTGGTCAACCAGGAATTTGAATTCCGCGTGCTCAAGATCAACCGCCGCCGCAGCAACGTCATTGTTTCCCGCCGCGTGCTGCTGGAAGAGGAGCGCGATTCCAAGCGTCAGGATCTGCTGCGCACCCTGGAGGAAGGCCAGATCGTCCAGGGCAAGGCCAAGAACATCACCGAGTACGGCGTGTTTGTGGACCTGGGCGGCCTGGACGGCCTGCTGCACATCACGGACATGAGCTGGAAGCGCATCCGCCATCCCAAGGAAATGATCACCATGGGCCAGGAGCTGACCCTCAAGGTGCTTTCCTTCGACCGTGAGAACAACAAGGTTTCCTTGGGCCTCAAGCAGCTCGTGCCCGATCCCTGGCAGGATATCTCCGCCCGCTTCCCCGAAGGCGCCAAGTGCACCGGCAAGGTCACCAATCTGGTGGACTACGGCGCGTTTGTGGAGCTGGAGCCCGGCGTGGAAGGCCTGGTGCACATCTCCGAAATGTCCTGGACGCGCAAGCTGCGTCATCCCTCCCAGATGGTCCACACCGGCGACGAAGTGGAAGTGGTCATCTTGGGCGTGGACGGCGAAAAGAAGCGCATCAGCCTGGGTATGAAGCAGGTCCGTCCCAATCCCTGGGAACTGGTGGCCGAGAGATATCCTGAAGGCACCGTCCTTGAGGGCGTCATCAAGAACATTACCGAATTCGGCATGTTCATCGGCATTGAGGACGGCATCGACGGCCTTATCCACGTGTCCGACATTTCCTGGACCAAGAAGGTGCGCCATCCCAATGAGCTGTACAAGGTGGGCGACACCGTACAGGCCAAGGTGCTCACCGTGGACCAGGAGAACGAGAAGTTCACCCTGGGCGTCAAGCAGCTGGTGGACGATCCTTGGGGCCATGTGCCGGATACCTATCCCGTGGGCTGCACCATCAAGGGCGTGGTGACCAACATCACCGACTTCGGCCTCTTTGTGGAAGTTGAAGAGGGCATCGAAGGCTTGGTGCATGTCTCCGAACTGTCCGGCAAGAAGGTCAAGACCCCGGCGGAAATCTACAAGGAAGGCCAGGAAATCCAGGCCAAGGTCATCCATGTCAGCGCCGAGGAGCGCCGTCTGGGCCTCTCCATCAAGCAGATCAAGGATGAGGAGGAGCGCCGCAAGCCCAAGGAATTCCATTCCGGCCCGCAGGAAGCCGGGCAGAGCCTGGGCGACCTGCTCAAGCAGAAGTTTGAGGAAAGCGAAAACAGCTAGACCGGCTGTTTCGACGATACAGAAAAAGGGCGTCCGCGAGGGCGCCCTTTTTCTGTATCAGACCTGAATGTGCGGGAGTGGGGAAGGGAGTCAACGGGGCGTCCAAGAAGACTCGCCTGCTTGCTTTTTATGGGAAACAATTAGTGCGCTCCATTTTTGAGAATGCACTAAAATTGAGCAATAATATATCGTCAGCGCTACTTTAATATGCAAAGAAAGAACTTAATATGATTAATTAAAATGCTATAGAGATCTGTTTTTTGAAGGATACGATGTGTATTTTGGGCTTTCTGCTGATTCAACCTGTTTAAGGAGATGAGACGCCGTCGTATTAATGCGTTGGGCCAAACGTATAAGTTCATCCAATGAAGGCTGCAATAACCCTCTTTCAATTTTTGAAAGGTATGCCTGTTCAAGGTCGGATTGGAGAGCCAGCTTCTTCTGCGTAAGTTTTGGAATTGATAACCTTTTCTTTTTAATGAAGGTTCCTAATTCTATGGCCAAAAGAGAGGGCTCAGTCCCTTGCTCTGAACTTGCTTGCATCTCCGAAGATTCACAGTAGAGATCTTTTATTTGAACTCCAAGGGCCTGCGCAATGGAAATCAATGTATCCAGGCTGCACTCTCTGATTCTTTCACTTTTAGTGCGTGCGACTGTATCGGCGGAAATGCGAGCCCTCGCCGCAAGGGTCTGGTTGGTCAACCCTTTGGCCGCCATGAGTCGTTTTACGTTGCTGCTGATCATGAACTACTCCGTTTTTCATGATTAGCTGACGTTCAGAGAGTTTTGGTAAATATTTTTAATTGTCACTCTATGTATATAATTTGATAATTATATTTCTATATAAAATATTTATTTATAGTGTGTTGCGTTTATTGCTTGCAATTTTTTGCTGAAAAGATCAAAAAATATTCCAATCTCAATACCGGTAGCAGCAACAAGCTTTGCTGCATTAATAACACCTGGAATTTGTATGCCTTTTTCTACTCTTTGCAGACTTCTATGGTCGTATTTTGCTATAGAAGAAACGCAATTCTGCGATAAATTTGTTGCAGCTCTGCATTCAGATAAAAGTATTCCAAAAATTTTAGTTTCATCTGATGGGAGTAGAGCTGAATTCAATTTTTTTTTAAATTCATTTTGAGATAAGACGGGGAGCTTTGAAGATTCAATAGATTGAAATAAATGGGGGGATAGAGAAGTAAAGAAAGATTGTATGTCGGCATTTGCGGCAAGAAGCATTTTTACGGCAATAATAACATTAGGTTCCTGATTTCCGGCTTCTACTTGATTCACATTGCTCAGATGTGTTCCCGCCCTGACGGAAATCTCCCACTGTGACAGCGTAGTTTGAGAACGAACCGCCTGAAACAGGCTGCCGAATATGCATAATTCCTTGCCCATGTCATAGCAACTGCCTCAAAGCCCGGAATCATACTAGATGGTTGAAAACATACTTGATATTTACCCAATGGGAGACAAAAAAAATCCTAACCACTCAAAGAACTGCCCCGGCGGCATTTCGATTGCGGTAACTAACTTCACCGCAGTCGTCACCATCGGTTCTTGCTCTCCTTTCTCAACGCGTTGCAAGCTCCTTAAATCGTAATCAATGTTGTTTGCTGTCGTTTTCTGAGACAGTCCCTTTTGGGTTCGACAATATCGCAGTAAGTCTCCATATCCGGTAATTTCAAAGAATTCAGAAGAATAAGAAGCATTGCCTTCTTCCAGTCCTTCCATAAAAGAATTTGTTTGCTCAGGATGGGGATACAAATTCATTCTTCCAGCTAATTCGGAAAAAAAAGAACTCAAATCCCCGCCACATGCGCCGACAAGCCGCATCGCGCCAAGAATGCGCGGCTCCTGATGGCCTGCTTCGATTTGGTGAACACTGCTGAGATGAATTCCGGCCTTAACTGAAACATTCCATTGAGAAAGCCCGCTGTTTCCCCGAACTTCCCGAAATAACTGGCCAAAAATACATACTTTTTTACCCATTAGAAATTATTGCCAGAAAATACTGGATCAAGCTAGACGGTCTAAATCATACTTTGAATTAACCCAGAAATATTATATTTTCTGAAACAAGGGCGATCATGCGAATTCTATTGGCGGGGAGTATGAAATGGATCATATCTATAAAGAAACGATAGAGCGGATTAAGGCCGTAACCCATACCCGCACGCAAACCGCGTTGGCTGAAATTCTTGAGATCAAGCAATCGAGCATTTCCGACGCCA
>OMGS01000229.1_pt1 | contig 43154 bp, 31 predicted proteins | sample 1646081 | NCBI WGS metagenome assembly OMGS01 (sample SAMN05578591, study PRJEB25193) | human gut metagenome | biome: Human Microbiome; feature: human-associated habitat; material: feces | host: Homo sapiens | place: USA:Birmingham | reverse complement strand
TGTACTTCATAAAACACCCCAAAAGTTATGTCCAACTTTTGGGGTGCAGTTCAAATAATCTTCCCCTCAAATCATTTTTAATTTCAGTATTAAAAATATTATGGTCAGTCGTTTGTAAAATGAAATCATAAAAATTATCTAATGTCTCTATTTTAAGAATTTTTCTAATCTTTTCTTCGTTATAGCTTCTACCATCAAGCTTTTCTAACAAAAGATTATACATTTTAGTTGAATCAAAATGTATATCCACTGATACATTTAAATCTTCTTGAAGAATCAAATCTAGCAATTCTTTCTTTTTGGGATCAATGGCTATATCATGCCCCTTAAATTCATTCCACTTCTGCTCAATGAGATCAGAGTATGACTCTATACTACCTTTTATCTCAATGCCTAATTTTTTAAATGTCTCACTTGTAATTGCTCTATATTTAGTTTCTTCAATACCCAATGTTTCTATTTGCTGAGAAAGCTCTGAAACCTTGTTTTGATACACAGAAACATTTGATAGCAATGTAGCTAAATCCCCTTTATAATCTTTAAATTCATTTTTTGTATCAATGATTTCTTTCTGAACCTTTTCTCTAGCAGTTATGACGCGAGGGATAAGATTATCTTTAATATATTTTACAGTATTGGATGAATCAATTAAAGGTATATCAACTTTTTGTGGTTTAAATAATTCGTTCCACGCAGATATGTTTTCATTTGTTTCAACAGTAAATTTATCAATATTAGATACCAATTGTTGAAGCGCAGCTATCCAAGAGTTAAATTGATTCAACTTACCAACCCTATTCTTATAACTTTCTAATTTTTTCTTATTTTGTTCAGAGGTTATGTTGGCGATAAAGTCACTATATTTTTTTATTTCTTTATTAATGTTATCGCGTTTCTCTTGCGGTGTCGTATTGTTTGCATTGATTATCTTAGTAATTCTAAAATATTCATTTATAGCAACTTCTGCTCTAGATAGGAAATCTTGTGAAATATTATACTCATCAGTAACTCCAATTGTTTCTCGTATATTTCTTGAGAATTTATCTTTATTCTGCACTAAATCCTTGATTTGGCTTTGTGCAATATACATAAATGGGACATTCGGATTATCCGAAACCTTAAAATCTTTTGCTTCTTCTAATATTGAAGCCTGACGACTAATTATAACATCTGAATTGAGATTAAAGTTCTCGGATTGTGTTTGCTTATGAAAAGCTGCTGCAATGTAGTTTATTAAAACGCTTTTACCTGTTCCTCTACCACCAATAATAGAAACCAAGTTACTATTCAATGGAAGTTCTTGAGGGGCAAAAGAGATATCTGTTTCATTTTCAAACACATTTGTTCTTGCTGGTATATATATTCTTGTAAATGGGCATTTTTCTATGTCAAAGGCTGGATTATCTTTCTGAATACAAACACGCCCTTCAGGTTCATAGACAATCTGCTTTAACCCCTCAAATGTAGGATCTGCTTTAATCCATGTAATCCTGTTGTTTGGGAATACATTGACTTTATCAAGAATATGAGCATCACTACCTGTTACACAAGGTTTAATACTGCCATAAGTAGCCACTATTCTATTAGTATCTAATGCACCTTGTCCCAAGAAGAAACGAACATCATTCGGATTTCCAGAAAATATCATATCTGACATTCGATAGATTTCCATTCTCGTAGCTTCCATTGAGGAGTGTTGAATCCCACTATTGCCATCCTTATTGCTATTTGAAACAGCAACTATAATTTGATTTTTCAAAACTTGCTTTTCTATAATCTGCTTTAAGTCTTGAAAATTAACATTAAATTGTCTAATTCCCTCCTTCCTTGCATATTCATCATCAATAGAGTCGTCATTGCGGAATGCCTTTCCTAACGCTATCAAATCGGATTTTAAACATGAATATTCAGAACCTCCATAACTAAATTTTAAACAACGCAAGAATTCTCGCTCTATCACCTCTGTTGGCAATTCTGGATTGAAGATAACATGAATATTGATAGGAGTTTCTTGTTGTGTTACAGGTGTTATTCTTAGTTCAATATTAGGAAGCAGGGTCTTTCCTATTAAACGGCCTGCAACTTGTTTTTGTTTTAGGTATAGATAGTTGTCTATTGAGAAATAATCAGTTATTCCTAAAACAGCGACATTAGTATTTTCCTCTAATTTAGTGATGTATGCATCCCAAGCGGCTTCATCATTACCGTATTGGTCATTCTTTGATGTTCCTGGTGTATGGATATGCAAATCCCATATACGCCATTCCGAACCTTTAGGATATTTTGCCATTATAGTCTTGTTTTAAAGGTTTGCACAATACAGAGCTGTTGCAGAATCCAAATAGCTGATGAAATCGACTATTTTATACGGTCTGATAACAACTTGTTTTCTATCTTTGGCCCAATCGATTTGGTCTTTAGTATCTGCAAATATACTTGGGGCGACAAATACACATTGCGAATCCTCATACTCATATTTGTTTTTAAATTCTTCCAAATGTCTTGAAATAGGCCATACCTCCATCATTGTTTGTTGGCGACCTTCTGCCATTGTAACTTCAACTAATATGCTATTAGTTGTTTCAAAACATTCTATATCACCATTATTACCTCCTGCAGTTGATGTCGGCAAACCCTCATCATCACATGGATAATTAGGAATGACTTCAACACCAGGCAGTTTAGATTTAATCGCAAGGGCTGTCAGGAACTCTAATCTCGCAGGTGCTGATATAAATTTCAAAACATTATGACTTGAAGAAGTTTTATTTGCCAAATGAGACAGTTCAGTTTTGATAGAATCCCATGGGTAGTCTGGAATTAACTGAATTAGTTTTTCTGCGGCAGCAGTCTTAGATATTTCAACAGATCTTAATGCAAATAGAGCATTGTCAATTGTTGCCATATAATCAAAGTATTCTCTTTCAGTGGCATACTTTGTATAATCCGCATAATGACTAAGTATATAATCGATCTTCTCATCTTCATTGTGATTGATATCTATGAATCTACCACCACCTCTAAACGATATGAGACCAGTCATTCTCATTTTGCGAACAAACTCATCCGGATACTCAGCTACAATAGATTTAAGTTTGAACCTCTTAAAGCCACCAAGAATTTCATTTACACATATATCTTCAATTACTTCATTAGAAGGATTGTATCTATGTTCGTTTCGCAAGAGTTTAATTCGTTGATATAGAGCCTCTGCATCATTGTCTTTCCAGAATATCACCAATGGTATTTCTTTATATGATATTCCAGCTCCATTATACTCATCATCTGCATTTAACTTCTTGATGACCTCCAACAATAATATTAATGGTATGTTGTCATTGAGTTCTCTGACAAACGGATTACATCTTTGCTGCTTAGCAAAAGCTTGCATGAAAGCGACCTGTTCATTACGAGGATTTACAATTTCTCTTGATATCACACCCTCATTTATACTTATTGAAACTGTATCTGCAAGATAATTTCCTGTTTGAGAGAATTCGATACGTTTACCCCATTCATAGTAAACGAATCCTAATACCTTCATCAACTTAAATTGAGTGTCAAATCGGCTTGGCCAGCCTTTGGGAAAACCTGCTTCTTTGTGTCCTTTAAGAACTGGATTTGCATTAGGGTCATTTCTTCTGTATATTGTCGCAGTTTCTACATCTGTCAGTGGTTCATCCGCAAATTCTCCTCTTTGTGTCGATGCCCATTTTTGTTTAACAGAATTCGGTAAAATCATTGGCCTATACAACCCAACCTTGAACAACTCTCTCTCAAATAACTCAACCGTATGATCGTTAAGAATTTCTCCATCGAAACGCTTAAGTATGTTCATAAAGTCTTTATAACGCTCCGGGTTACGAATCGTCGTTGTATAAAGCAACGGTTTATATTCAAGTTCTCTTGGCATATTAGTAGTTTGTTATTAGTACTTCATTAAATTGTTTAATTGAATTATCGTGGTAACTTATATAGTTACTTTTTATCGAATGGGTATAATATTTTTGAGACCATTCAATAAATATATCGTTTTTCCTATCCTTGTAATGAGTGACATTTGATATCGCAAATCTAATGTTTAGTTCATTTAACTGATCGAGTATTTGCAATAGCTCCTTTTCATCCTTTTCATTCCACAACTTGTTATATTCGCTAAATGTAATAAGGTACGGTGGATCCAAATAAACAAAATCATTTTCAGATAATTGGATTTTTTTGAGGAATACTTTATAATCAAGATTATACCATTTCGGCTTCTTATTCTTAACTTCCTGAAAATAGTTCTCTAAAGCAGATACTACATTTGAGTTAAAATCTACATTTCCCACAGGTAAATTGAAGTCTCCTCTTTTATTAAATCTCAGCATTCGGTTGAATCCGTATATCAGCAACAAGTACAATATAGACATATTGTCTTTTGATGATTCATTGAAATCCGACCTCATTTGTTCATAAGCTTTCTTATTATATTTAGCAAAATAAGTTTTTTTATATAGGCTTTTCAAATCCATTGGGATGCTATCTTCTTTGCATGAATATGACAATCCATATTCTTTTATGATTCTCTCCAAATCAGCGAAAAATGCATTTTTTTTATTCGCTGATTTACTCAGGTATTTGTGAAGTCCTATAATGTAACCATCAATATCATTTAGACAAAACTGTTCTGCAACGGTATTCATAAAAACAGATCCCCCACCAACAAATGGTTCTACAAACTTCCCAATATTATCTGGAAAGTATGTGCCAATTTCTTCCATAAGTTTATACTTGTCACCAACATAAAATAGCGGAGACCTTAATATCTGTTTTTTCATCGCTTTACTTCTGTAATAAATAACAACTCCTTATGGTCTGCAAATTCCGTTTTTCCAGTATTGAAGCAGCGATGTGCGCAATCATATATAACGGTATTACCTCTTTCCTCAAGTATGGATTTAATCTGCTCTAAGGTTATTTTATTCTTTGAGGAACCACTCTTAGAATCATATGTATTGTTATATGAAACAGCAATGTGTCTCACATTAAGATTTTGTATTAAATCCCTAAATGCAACTGGAGCACTTGATGTACAATAAGCACTCATATTTTGAGCCTTAGGCTTCATTGCAACACCAAATAATTCAGGCTTATTCCACTCAACGAGATTTTCATAGATGTGATAAAATCTACTGTACTGACGAGAATTATAAGGCGGATCAATGTAAGCAACATCGGCAGTTATGCTTCTTGCTAATATATTTGAGTCCTCCTTATATATCTCTATATTTTTAGGATTTAACAATTTGATAAGTTGTATCGACAAAGGGTGATATGCTATTTCCTTTTTGATATATGCATCAAAATGACCAACTGTGTTTGCAATTTTATCTATGCTGTATATTAATGATGCCAATAGAATTGCATATTCTTTTGGTGTAAGGTCATTTCTTCTTCTCTCAATATCCTCTCTAATATAGCCTATTAATTTGGAGTTTCTATAATCAAAAAACTTATCACCGAAGTTGTCTGAGAAATAGTTATCTTTTACAGAATCAGGGTTAATAGAGTTATAATATTCTATTATAGAATACAATTTACCCATATCGTATATACCTTCTGCGAAGAATGCTTTATATATGATGTTATTGGATGACAGAAAATCGTTCATTATAATCTTGTCCGCATATGGTATTGCAGCTTTTGAAATAGACGCTGTTCCTGCAAACACATCAAAAAATGAAGAAAATCCCCCTGTGTGCTCGTTGATTATATTCATAATCCAGCGAGTAAGTTTTGCCTTATTACCTATATATCTACGGCTTTCAAGGTCGAACATTTTATATCCGACCTCTGACAATTCAGGAAACAGGGAAGGAATCTTTCCCAATCTGACTTTTTCTGAGACAGATTGTATTACCTCCAATTTATATTCCTTGTTTCCATCCAAGGTAAATAATACCTTTTCTGCCCCCAATAATACTAATGATTTGTGTTCGTCACATCCATATAACCTTACTAAAAGTTGCATTTGCTCCTTTGTTGGTAGTCTTCTACCATTTTCTATTCTACTCAAAAGAGTAACATCTATATTTGTTCTTTTGTAGACTTCTTGTAAGGGTAAATTTAGTCCTTCACGAACATCTCTTAAATATTGACCTAATGACTCCATTTACTTATTAACTTGACAATTTTTGTCAAAGATAAAATAAATGTTTCAAATAGAAGAATATTTGGCTTTAAAAATTATGGAAGGGGGCATATTGGATAATTATAGATAAAATCGCCAATCATCGACTGATGAAAATGAAATTTAGTTTATACTATTGGCTATATATCCCAAACGAACTAAACTAATTTTGCAGTGGCAGCATATGCCTTAAAAATCAAAAAATACACTCAATCCTAATTTCTGGGTGTAAAAAAGGGTGTAAATCTTGCAAATGCTTGATTTACACCCTTTATTGCGGAGAGAGAGGGATTCGAACCCCCGGTACAGTTGCCCGTACACCGCATTTCGAGTGCGGCCCGATCGACCACTCCGGCATCTCTCCAGTACATTCCGCACGGAAAAACCTTCCGTTTGGGACTGCAAATATAGACATATTTTTTGTTTCTCGGCATTTTCGTGCGAAAATTTTTTCTTCCGGTAGGGAAAAAGCGGCTATATCCGGCTCTTTTCGTGCTTTTCCCAAATAATTCCTATCTTTGTATCTGGAGGAGGAATGCAGTATCGGCCCCGCCTGTCCGTTTATATAGATGAGAAACGATACTAAATTCGGTACGGTTTTCGTTTACTAATGTAAGAGGAACTAACGCAAACACACTGTGCGCTATGAAAAAGTTGAAAATTTTAATCGGAACCCTTGTCCTGGCTGCGGGGCTGGCCGGCTGTTCGTCGGCCTACTACGCATCGTCGGGATACGCCAACGACGATTTGTATTCGCTGCACGATAAGACTGCCATCGCCCGGAAACAACAGGCGAAGGCCGAAGCCGAAAAGGCCGCTGCCGAGGCCCGCCGGGCCGAATGGGAGGCGCGTATCGCGGAGGCGCAGGCCGCCGCTGCGGAGAACCAATATTACGAATACAATTCGAACCCCTACGAGGATATCGTAGCCGATACGTACGAAAGCGCCTATGCACGGCGCCTGCGGGGCTTCGAATCGCCGACATACAGGATGCCGTCGAGTTACTATAACTTCCGCTATGGCGGCAGTTTCACCTATGCTACGGCCTACGACCCGGCATTCTACAACATCATCATTTCCGGTGACCAGGTCTGGGTGGAACCCAAGTACATCACTTCGATGTTCGGGACATGGGGCGGATCGGTTTACGTTGACCCGTGGTATTACGGCTGGACACGTCCCTACTGGGGTGCGTGGGGCCCGTCGTTCTCGTTCGGTAGCTGGGGCTGGAGCTTCGGCTTCAACGGCTGGTACAATCCCTGGTACAATCCCTGGTACGACCCGTGGTGGGGGCCGGGCTGGGGGCCGGGCTGGGGGCCGGGCTGGGGGCCCGGATGGCACGGCGGACACCACTGGGCATACAGGCCGCATAATTACCGCCTCGACGGCGGCGGGCGCCCTTCGCGCTACGTGCCGGGGAGCGTGGCTTCCGGAAGCCGGTACCGCGGAACCGCCAATTCGGGTTACAGGAACGGTACGACCACTTCGCGCGGGGGCAACTCGGGCAGCGGCAGGACGTATTACCAGAGCGGCGGACGCAACAACCGCAACAGTTCGGTTTACAACGGCGGCAGCAACCGCAATAACAACAATAACTCCTGGAACAACAACTCGTGGAATAACAACCGCAACAACAGCAACTCGGGGCGTTCGTCCTACGACAGCGGGTCGCGCAGCAGCAGTTACAACAGCGGCAGCAGCTTCGGCGGGTCGCGCGGCGGTTCGTCGGGGGGCGGTTACAGCGGTGGCGGCGGGTCGCGCGGCGGCAGTTCGTCGGGTGGAAGCCGCGGTTACGGCGGGCGTTAGTCAACGATAAAACAGAGATAGTCTATGAAACGTAAGATCATGATATGGCTTGCGGCCTGTGTGGCCGCAGCGCCGTTGCAGGCTCAGAACCTCGAATTCGGGGGCCTGACGTACAACAATGACCTGATGATGTCCACCGATTTCGCCGCGCTTTCCCGGTCGCATCCGTTCGGTACGGCGCGCGTGATGGGGATGGGCGGGGCTTTCACTTCGCTGGGCGCCGACCTTTCGTCGATGTCGATCAATCCGGCCGGGTTGGGTATGTTCCGCCGCAACGAGTTCTCACTCACGCCTCTGCTGTCGGTCGCCCATGGCCAAACGCAGGGCGCGCCGTCGTGGGTGGGCAATAACAAGACCCGCTTCGCTTTTGCCAACGTCGGTGTGGCGCTCAATGTTTTTGAGAGTCCGGCCAGCCCGCTCACGAGCCTTACGCTCGGTATCGGCATGAACCGTATCGCGGATTTCAATACCCGCTATTCGTTCTCCTCGGAGTCGCGTTACGATCCTTCGAAGCCCGACCAGCTGATGCCGACCATCGCCGATGTCTTCGGGCAGCAGCTCGGGCAGGATGGGATTTTCCCGGATAAGGACGGTAATCTGGGCTACAATTACAATCCCTGGTACTGGCCGGCTATCCTCGGCTATAACGGCTATCTGATCAGCGACGTAGGCGGGCAGTGGGTGCCCGACTGCATCGGCCGCAACGCTTCGGTACGGCACTCGATGGATGTCGTGAGCCAGGGCTCGATCAACGAATTCGCCGTTTCGATGGGGGCCAATTTCAACAATATCGTTTATGTCGGAGCCACGATCGGCATACGCAGCGTCTACAAGAAGGTGGGCATGACCTATCAGGAAGAGTACGGTTATTTCGATGCCGCCGGAAATTCCGCGAATGCGGTCGACAAGAACGGTACTCCGCTCAATGCGCAGCTCGATTACATGAGCCTCTATCAGGAATCGAAGATCGACGGCAGCGGCGTGGATTTCAAACTGGGTGTCATCGTGCGCCCCGTGGCCGGCCTGCGTGTGGGTGTGGCGTTCCATACGCCGACCTACTACTGGCTCGACCGCAGTTACCGTGCCGACATCGAATCGCACCTGATCAATAATAAAACGGAAGACGACCAGTATAATTTCGATTCTACGCCGCGGCAGGACGATATCGGCGGCAACAGCTGGGATTTCGTATCGCCTTCGCGGCTGTTGTTCGGCGCTTCGTACACGTTCGGCAACTTCGCCATCGTGTCGGTCGACTACGAACGCGAGTGGTACAACGGCATCCGTGTGAAGAACGTGCCCGAAGGCGCCGATTTCCACTCCGAAGCGTACAAGGCCGAGTTCAAGAATAATTACAAAGGTACGAATACCCTGCGGGCAGGCGTCGAAGTGCGTCCCCTGCCGATCTTTGCCGTGCGCCTGGGCGGCGGTTATACCGATTCGATGTTCAAGGACAGGCTGCAGTATTACAATTCGCCGAGCGTCTACGAGAGCTACTACATTACGGGCGGCCTCGGGATCAACCTCGGGCGTAATACGGTGCTGGACGTGGCCTACCAGAACGTGACCGAGAAACAGACGCCCTACGAGCTTTTCTTCAGCAAATACCAGAACGGCGGCGAGATGAAGACTTACAGCGGCCTGTACGATACCAAACAGACGCGTCATTATATCTCGATGACGCTCGGCTTCCGCTTCTGAGGCTTTGCCTGCCAATATAAAGGTTCGTCCGTGTGACGAACCTTTATTTTTTTATTATATTTGCAGGCTGATACAAAATAAAAAACAAAGATATATGGCAAAGGAACTCAAAGACCTCACGAAGTCGGACGAGAACTACTCGCAATGGTACAACGACCTGGTCGTGAAGGCCGGGCTGGCCGAAAACTCGGCCGTACGCGGATGTATGGTCATCAAACCCTACGGCTATGCCATTTGGGAGAAGATGCACGACGCGCTGGACAAGATGTTCAAGGATACGGGGCATCAGAACGCCTATTTCCCGCTGTTCATCCCCAAGTCCTTCTTCTCGAAGGAGGCGCACCATGTCGAGGGCTTTGCCAAGGAGTGCGCCGTGGTGACGCACTACCGCCTGAAGAACGATCCCGAAGGCAAAGGCGTCGTGGTAGACCCCGATGCCAAGCTCGAAGAGGAGCTGATCGTGCGTCCCACGTCGGAGACCATCATCTGGAACACCTATAAAAACTGGATCCAGTCGTACCGCGACCTGCCGATCCTCTGCAACCAGTGGGCGAACGTCGTGCGCTGGGAGATGCGTACGCGCCTGTTCCTGCGTACTGCCGAGTTCCTATGGCAGGAGGGTCATACGGCGCATGCCACGCGCGAGGAGGCCGTCGAGGAGGCCGAAAAGATGATCCACGTATATCAGAAATTCGCCGAAGAGTGGATGTCGGTTCCCGTCATCGTCGGCCACAAGTCGCCCAACGAGCGTTTCGCGGGTGCCGAGGATACGCTGACCATCGAGGCGCTGATGCAGGACGGCAAGGCGTTGCAGAGCGGTACGTCGCATTTCCTGGGGCAGAATTTCGCCAAGGCGTTCGACGTGCAGTATGTCAACAAGGAGGGCAAGCTCGAATATGTGTGGGCGACCTCGTGGGGTGTTTCGACCCGCCTGATGGGTGCGCTCATCATGGCCCATTCGGACAACAACGGCCTCGTGCTGCCGCCGAAACTGGCGCCGATCCAGGTGGTGATGGTGCCCATCTACAAGGGCGAAGACCAGCTGGCCGAAATCCGTACGCGCTTCGGGGCCATTGCGGAGCAACTCAAGGCCAGGGGTATCAGCGTGAAGGTCGATGACCGCGACAACGTGCGCTCGGGTTTCAAGTTCGCGGAGTACGAACTGAAGGGCGTCCCCGTGCGTCTGGCGATGGGGCCGCGCGATATGGAGAACGGTACGATCGAATTGGTGCGCCGGGACACGCTCGAGAAGGAGACCGTCCCGCAGGAGGGGCTCGTGGAGCGCATCGAAGGACTGATGGCCGAAATCCAGCAAAATATTTTCAGCAAGGCGCTGGCTTACCGCGAGTCGATGATTACCAGGGTCGACACGTGGGAGGAGTTCAAGGAGGTGCTCGACAAAAAAGGCGGTTTCGTGCTTGCGCATTGGGACGGGACGGTCGAAACCGAGGTGGCGATCAAGGATGCCACGAAGGCTACGATCCGTTGCATCCCGTTCGATGCGCCCGATGAGGAGGGTAAATGTATCTTCTCGGGCAAGCCGTCGCACCGCCGGGTGCTCTTCGCCCGCAGCTATTAGGGCCGGATTCGGACGGGCGTCTCCGCCGGTAACGGGCGAATGGGTGCCGAGGCAGTCCGTTCGCCCTTTTTTGTGCCTTCCCCCGAAGCGGGCGGGCTTCCGTTATTTTGTGGGGCGTGCCCCGGGTAATATTATAAATGATTGGACGTATGCGATATTCTGTATGTTTGTGCGCGGTATGGCTGCTGGGCTTCTGTGCCGCCGTGTGCCCGGCCTATGCCGGGGACGGGGATCATCTGCTGCCGGTTGCGGGTACCCAGTGGAAGGGACGGAAAGTCGCTTTCATGGGCGATTCGATCACCGACAAGGCGCATGTCGGCACGACGAAGAACTATTGGCAGTATTTGCAGGAGATGCTCGGCCTCGTGCCGTTCGTCTACGGGATCAACGGCCAGCAGTGGCGGGACGTGCCGGGGCAGTGCGAGAAACTTAGGGCCGAGCGCGGCGGCGACATCGATGCGATCCTGATCTTTGCCGGGACGAACGATTTCAATTCCGGGACGCCCCTGGGTGAGTGGTATACGACCGGTGAGGTACCTGTCGAGGTGTCCGGCCCCCGGTCGGAGATCCGGACAAGGAGGACGTTGTCGATGGACGGGGATACTTTCCGCGGCCGTATCAATATCGCGATGTCCTACCTGAAGGCGAATTTCCCGGACAAGCAGGTGATCCTGCTGACCCCCATCCACCGGGGATACGCCCGTTTCGGGGACAACAACATCCAGCCCGACGAATCCTATCCCAACAGCCTCGGCCTCTATGCGGATGCCTATGTGGATGCGGTCAAGGAGGCTGCGAACGTCTGGGCCGTCCCCGTCATCGACCTGAACAGCATCTGCGGGCTTTATCCCAATGCGGATTCCCATGCCCGCTATTTCCACGACGCGCGGAGCGACCGTCTCCATCCCAATGCCGAGGGGCATTACCGGATGGCGAAGGCGCTGGCATACCAGTTGTCGTCTTATCCTGCAAATTTCGAATAGTGCCATGTCCTGTGAAGCCGAAGCACGCAAGCGCGTGATTTACCGCGTGACCTTCGTCGGGTTCGTGGTCAACCTCGTCCTCACGGCGATGAAGTTCGCGGCGGGGATCGTGGGCCGGAGCGGGGCGATGGTCGCCGACGCGGTGCACTCCTGTTCCGACATGGCTACCGACGTGGTGGTGATCGCCTTCGCGAAGATCTCCGCCAAGCCCAGGGACGACGGGCACGACTACGGGCACGGGAAATACGAGACGCTGGCTACGATCATCATCAGCCTGGCGCTGGCGGCCGTTGGCGCCGGTATCCTGCTCAGCAGCATCCGCGCCATCCGCATCGTCGTCGATGGCGGGGAGTTGCCCCGCCCGGGCGCCGTGGCTCTGGCCGCGGCGGTGGTGTCGATCGTCATCAAGGAGATATTATACCGATATACGGTGCGTGAGGGGCGCCGGGTCGAAAGCCCGAGCATGGTCGCCAATGCCTGGCATCACCGCAGCGACGCCCTTTCGTCGCTGGGGACGCTGGCGGGCATCGGATGTGCCTATTTCCTCGGGCAGCGGTGGCGCATCGCCGATCCCATCGCAGCGTTGGTCGTCGCAGTCTTTATCTTCAAGGTTGCTTTCGACCTGATCCGCACGGGGCTCGGGGAGTTGCTCGAGCGTTCGTTGCCCGACGAGACGGAGCAGGAGATTTTGGGAATCGTTACGGCCGATCCCGAGGTGGGGGAGCCGCACAACCTGCGAACGCGCCGTATCGGGGCCGCGATTGCCGTCGAAGTGCATGTTAGGGTGGACGGGGCGATGAGCGTCGCCCGTTCGCACGAGCTGACGGTCGATATCGAACGCCGCCTGCGGGCGCGTTTCGGCCAGGGGACGATCATCTCGATCCATGTCGAACCCGTGAAATGTCCCGCCGAAGCCGGAATCCCGGGCGGCGACCCGCCTTCCTGCCCCTGACGGCCCCGGAAAATGTATCTCCTGTCCGCGATTTTTCCCTTGTTATTCCGCTTTTTTGCTGATAACTAACGGGATACGGCTGCGGCCGATTCCGGCACGGAATTTGTAAATTCAGCAACCGGAAAAACAGCGGGGATTTCCCCCGGCGGAGTAGAAAGAAATTTGGTTTTTCGGAAAAAAGTATTTATCTTGCCGCCGTAAAGGCTCCGGAAACCATCGTTTCAAAAGCCCGAACACACGAAACTGACGCGCATACAACATTAAAAGGATAGCCTATCGGGAAAAATTCTACTCTTTATAACTATAATTAGGAGAAAAGAGTATGAACGTACAAGCATTAAGTGACCAGGTATTGCTTAATCATTACCTTTCAGGTGACCAGGGTGCCATATCCAAGCTCATCGAACGCCACAGCCGCCGTGTGCGGGACTACATCAATATGATGGTCAAAGACCGTGGCGTTGCCGAGGACATCTTTCAGGAAACATTCATCAAAGCCGTGCGGGTTATCGACGACGGCCGTTATACGGACAACGGGAAATTTCTCTCGTGGATACTTCGTATTGCGCATAATCAGGTGATCGACCACTTCCGCGCCCAGCGGCAGAACAAGACCGTCACCGAGGCTGAGGCGGGTTATGACGTACTGGGGTCGCTGCGTTTCGCCGAACGGAACGTCGAGGACGCGATGGTCAGCGAGCAGATCGAGCGCGACGTGCGTGCTTTGGTCGAGCTGCTGCCTCCGGAACAGCGCGAGGTGGTGATGATGCGTTACTTTTCCGGTCTGAGTTTCAAGGATATCGCGGAACAAACCGACGTGAGTATAAATACCGCGTTGGGGCGTATGCGCTATGCGCTTATCAACCTGCGACGGATGATCAAAGAAAAAAATATGGTTTTGTGCTGATTCCGCACAATATTTCCATGGGGCGGGCGTTTAGTTAGTACAAAGCAAAATATTAGATGCCTATGGAGGATATTGACAAAAACGAGGTTTCAGACGAAGGCATCTCTGATGACGAAGATCTTATGATGCGGGAGGTTGTCCAGGGTGACGCAGATCTTTTCTTTTTACACCATTACCTCTCGGAGGTTTTCCGAAATGGAGATAATTTTTAAGGGTTAATTTTTGATGGGGAAGGGCGCCGGGAGGCGCCCTTCATTTTAATGCCCTGCATCCGGTGCGGGCTTTGCGGAAATCCTGTCCGGAATGTTTTTTGCGACGTCCGGGTAAAAACCGATCGTTATGACACGGATACGTATCAAGCGGGTTTACGAACCCGAGGCTCCGGAGGACGGCTACCGGGTGCTGGTCGATAAATTGTGGCCGCGGGGCATCCGCAAGGAGGCGCTCCGCTATGACCTGTGGGCCAAGGAGATCGCCCCGACCCCCGGGCTGCGGACATGGTTCCATGCCGCCCCTGAAGAGCGGTGGGAGGAATTCCGCCGCAGGTATACCGGGGAATTACGCTCCTCGCCGGCCGTGCGCGACTTCGTCCGCCGGATCGCCGGTAAGGATACGGTCACGCTGCTGTACGCTTCGAAGAATGCGGCCGGGAACCATGCGCTGATCCTGCAGGAATACCTCGCCCGCGCCACGGCTGCGGCCGGGGTTACAAACGCCCGCTACTCGTAATGCGGGTTGCACCCTGCCCGGGCAGCGGCCGGTAGACGGTGTCTTCCTGCCTTGGAAGCCTGCGGATCACGGGTGGCGGGCATGGCGGTTCCGTCCGGGCGATGGTTCGTGTCCGCTACGGATGAAAAAAGCACCTCGACGGTGCTTTTTCACGCGGCCCTGCCCGTGTTCCCGGAATTTTTATACCGGTCTTATTTGCGGCCGACCTCCATCCTGAATTTCGGATTAGCGGGTTCGGTATGCGAAGCCGAAACGAATTGCCACATCCGGTCGATGATCTCGGGATGCTGTGCGGCAAGGTCGTGTTCCTCGCGGGGATCGTCACTGAGGTTGAATAATTCAAAGCGGTCGTTCCCCTCCTTCACACGGCGCAGCAAACCTTTCCATTCGCCCCAGCGGACGGCTACCCAGCCTTTGCTGCCGGGGAACTCCCAATAGAGATATTCGTGCTGCGGTTGTCTGCGCCCTTCGAGGGCCGGCAGGAACGAAATGCCGTCGGTCGCGGGGGGCTCGACCCCGGCCAATTCGCAAAGGGTCGGCATCACATCGGGGAAATAACCGACATGGTCGCTCACCTGCGGGCGGAGTTTGCCGCCCCACGCCACGATGAAGGGCATCCGGATACCGCCCTCGCGCAACGACGACTTGCCCCAGCCCTTGCCGCTGCGGAACGGGTGGGCGCTGTCGAACCACTCGCTCGACGAGCAGGAGTTCGACGCCGGGCCGTTGTCGCTCGTAATGACGATTACCGTATTTTCCCAGATGCCGAGCCGTTTGAGTTCGGCGACCAGCCCGCCTATCTGGCGGTCGAAGTAGGTGATCATCGCGGCATAGGTCGCCCGCGGCCACCGCGAGGGGAAATAACCCTTGCCCTCGATGGGTTGTTCGTCGCCGAATTTACGCACGTAGTACTGTACGTCGGCATCGGGCGCCTGCATCGGGCTGTGGGGGATCGGCGTCGTCCACATCAGGAAGAACGGCCGCTCCTTGTTGGCATTCACGAATTCGAGCACCTGGTCGTACATGGCGTCGGGGCTGTATGTGCGCTGCGTGTATTTGTCGTAGCTGCGCGGGTCGTAGGGGTCGGCCCCTGCGTCGAGCGGCGTGCCCGGCGGCAGCAGTTCGTTGTCGAGGTAGACGCGCCGGTCGTTTTGCCACAGGAAGGGCGGGTAGTAGGTGTGCGCCTGTCGCTGGCAAATGCAGCCGTAATAGGTGCCGAAGCCCATTTTATTGGGCGTACCCTCCGTCGCGGGGCCTCCGACGCCCCATTTGCCGATCATGGCCGTGGCGTATCCGGCCTGCTGCATGACCGAGCCGAGCGTCGGGGTGCCGGCTTCGAGCGGAGCCTGTCCTTCGAGCGTCGAATCGCGCAGCATTGCCTCGTGGTTCCAGACGTCGCCCCGCCATTCCATCTCGTCGTTGGCGCGGATCTGCGCATGGCCGGCGTGCCGCCCCGTCAGCAGGCCGCAGCGTGCCGGCGAAGAGAGCGGTGCCGCAGAGTACATGTCCGTGAAGCGGACGCCGCATTCGCTCAACGCGTCGATGTTGGGAGTCTCGATCTTTTGCTGCCCGTAGCAACCGAAGTCGCCGTAGCCTGCGTCGTCCATCAGGATGAAGATCACGTTGGGACGCGGAGCCGGATTTTCCGTACATCCGGCTGCGGCCAGTGCGGGAATGGCCGTCAGCAATGTCCGGGGGATTGATGTTTTCATGGATTGCTTTTTGGGCTGTTTTTTTGCTGTTAGATGCAAAAATAATAAAAAAAAGAATAAAAAAGTTCGCAAAAAGAAAGTTTTTGCGATCTATCTCTGGTCGAAGAAACTCCCCTTTGTTTATCGGGGCGGTCGGGGAGGGGGTGTTTTCGGGCGGAGATCGGCTGCCCTGTTCCCCTTGGTGTTTCAGGATTTTGCAGGGCCGGGTACGGAAAAGCCCCTGCCGCGGCAGGGGCTTTTGGGTGATATGTCGTGGCCGCTTTAGCGGTCGCCGAGGCAGCGGTGCGCCCGGTGGAGCTGGAGCGAGAGCGAGCAGGCGGCGACCCCGGCAAAGAGCAGCGAAATGCCGACCCATACGATGACGGCCGTGGTGCCGAATACGAGCGGCTGGAAAAGGATCCAGAGCGAACAGAGCAGCAGCAGGATGCCGCTGAAAATAGTCCAGCCCGACCCGGCGATCTGCATGGCGCCCATGTCGCTGCCGAGCCCGATGGCACCGAACGCACGCAGCATGAGCCAGAACCCGAGGAATATCGGGAGCGTAACGGCCGAAAGCGCGACGTTGAAGATCAGGATGATGCCCAGCACGATCTCGATGATGCCGCCCGCCAGCATCCAGCCGCGTCCGGTGATGAAATGTTTGTTGACCGATGAGAGTACGACTTCGAGGATGCCCGAAATCAGCATCAGCCACCCGAACAGGAGCGACATGCCCAGGTAACTTTGTGTGGGGTAGACGAATACGAGGATGCCGACTACGAACAGGGCGATGCCGATGATAAGCAGCAGCCACCAATAGCGCACGGCGCGTTTCGAATTTTCGATCAGGGTTGAGAAATTTTCCATAGCATACGGATTTTCCCTCCCTGACAGCAATTTACATACCAGAGTTCCCGACGGTTCGATCGGCGGACGGTTGGGCTGGGGTGTACGCCGTACATCCCTTTCGCGGCAGGCGGGCACCTGTCTGCGGGGCTGGGCTGGATGCCCTGCCCCGCGCCCCGGGTGTAGATGCCCGGGGCCGGCCGGAATGCCGGGCTCAGGGTACGGGGACGGCTGCGGGTGCATTCCGCAACGGGACTACTTCGCCGATCTCGGGGCGCAGTACATGCAGTGCGGTGTCTGCGGCCAGTGCCGCTTCGGTCGCCAGCGGTTCGTCCCAACGGTGTCTGGCGAGGGCGAACTTGGAGTGGTGGACGGTCATGATCTGCTTGGCACCCAGTTCTTTGGCCGCCAGGGAAAGTTGGTCGGGCATCGTGTGGATGTATTTCCATGCTTCGTTGTACTGTCCGTTTTCGAGGATCGCCAGGTCAATGCCGGGGAACTGCCGGCCGATCTGCGCGAAATGCTTGCCGTAACCGCCGTCTCCGCCCATGTAGACCTGCCGTGCCGGGGTTTCCAGCAGGAACGATGCCCACAACGTCCGGTTGGGATTGAGTCCGCGTCCCGAAAAGTGCCGCGACGGCAGGCAGTGCACCGCGAACCCGTCGCCGAGCGCAGCCGTTTCGTGCCAGTCGAGTTCGATGATTTTCTCCGGGTCGAAACCCCAGTATTCGAAATGCTCCCCGACGCCGAGCGGGCAGACGACCTTCCCGATCCGGGATTTGAGTTCGGTGACCGTACGGTAGTCGAGGTGATCCCAGTGGTCATGCGTGATGACGAGCAAATCCACGTCGGGCATGTCGCCGGGACGGTAGATGTCGGTGCCCTTGAAAGGCCTGTTGAGGAAGGAGAACGGTGCGGCGGCCCGGAATACGGGGTCGACGAGCACACGCCGCCCTTCGGCCTGGAGCAGGTAGGAGGAGTGCCCGAACCACACCAGCAGGTTGCTGTCCCGATCCAGTGCGCGCAGGTCGGTCTTGAGGGCCGGGACGGCCGCGTCGGGGCGCAGCCCCTCCTTTTTTCGGAACAGGAATTCGAGGATGCCGCTCAGGCGGCTTTTGTCGCCCGTCATCATCGGGCTTGCTTCCAGGTTGCGGAACTGCCCGTCGCGGTAGTTCGGCGATTGCAGGATGCGTTCGAGCCGGCTGCCCCGCGGCAGGCGTCCGAAGGCCGGGAGGTTGAGGATTATCAGGCCGGCGATCGCGGCGGCGAGTATTATTCCTGTCAGGATTCCCATTGTGCGTCTTATTTTCGTGCTGGACATATCGTTTCCCACTGGTTGTATGGTGCAAAGATACCGTTTCCTGCGGAATTGCGGTTATACGGATTACGGTTTGGGTTACCATAATCCCCGAAATCTTCGCCGGCACCCGGAGGGCATCCTGGAAATGCCCCGCTGCATTTTGTCGTGCAAAGGGGGATTTCGGGCTGTTTTGAATGCCGGATAGTCGGAATAGTTGCTAAAATTTCCATTTATTATACGATTTATATGCCAATTTTTATAATTTTGTACTTAATTGTTCCATAATAGTGATGCCTTTTACGTATTGTCTGAGAAAAATGTGGCCGCTGCACAGGGGATGGAAGTGCATGGCGGCCCTGCTTGCCTGCCTGTGCCTGTTGCCGGACATGGCGGCGCATGCCCAGTCCCCGCCCCGGAAGGTGGTTGTCAACGGCCGTGTCGCCGATGAATCGGGCGATCCCGTCGCCGGGGCTACCATTGTCGAACGGGGTACCTCGAACGGGGTCGCGACCCTTTCCGAAGGCGAATTCTCGATCGCCGTCCTGCCCGGTGCCGTGCTCGATGTCTCGTGTCTGGGGTATATCGACCAGAGTATCGGGACGGGAACCCGTACCGAATTCGAAATCGTGTTACAGGAGGATGTGAAGGCGATCGCCGAGGTGATCGTGACGGCGCTGGGGCTCGAACGCAACTATGCCGACCTGACCTATTCGGCCGATAAGATCAGGGGGTCGCAGCTCACGGCGGTGAAGGATCCCAACTTGATCCTGTCGCTTTCGGGCAAGTCGGCCGGCGTGCAGGTGAACAAGAACTCGTCGGGTGCGGGCGCTTCGGCCAAGGTAAGCATCCGCGGCGTGCGGTCGGTCGCCAGCGACAACCAGCCGCTCTATGTGGTCGACGGTATGCCTATTCTCAATTCGACCCCCGAGCAGGCCTACTCGGCCATAGGCGGTGTGGCCGATGCCGGGAACCGCGACGGCGGCGACGGCATCTCGAACCTCAATGCCGAGGATATCGAGAGCGTCTCGATCCTCAAGGGTGCCCCGGCCGCCGCCTTGTACGGCAGTCAGGCCGCCAACGGCGTGATCCTCATTACGACCAAAAAGGGCAATGCCCGCAAACAGCAACCCGTGACGTTCACTTCGAACCTTACGCTCCAGTCCCCCTTCAGCCTGCCTGCGTTCCAGAACCGTTACGGGGTGAGCGGCGGGGTGGAAAGCTGGGGCGCCCGTGCGCGGATGAAGACCTACGACAATGCGGGCGATTTTTTCCGGACGGGGATCACGGCGATGAATGCGGTCTCGGTTTCCTCCGGGTCGGAACAGGTGCAGAACTATTTTTCCTATGCCAATACGGCCGAGCGGGGAATCACGGGTTCGAACCGCCTGATGCGCCATAACTTCAACCTGCGCACCACGACCGGGCTTTTCCGGCAACGGCTCAAGCTCGACGGGAATATCAGCTTCATGCGCCAGGTGGTCGAGGACAAACCCGTGCCGGGCGGTTTCTATATGAACCCGCTGGTCGGGCTTTACCGCTTCCCCCGCGGGGTGGATATCACGCCTTACCGGGAGCATTTCGAGGTCTATGACGCCGGCCGCAAACTCAATGTCCAGGATTGGATCGCCCCGAGCGACGATTTCGAGCAGAACCCCTACTGGGTTGTCAACCGCATCCGCAGCAGGAGCCTGCGCAACCGGGTCATGGCCTCGTTTACCGCCGACTGGAAGGTGAACGGCTGGCTGCGGCTCAAGGCGCGCGGCAATGTGGACTATGTGAATGACAAGGTGCGGCAGAGATTCTATGCCTCGACGGCGCCTGCGCTGGCCGGTGCCAACGGACGCTATATCGAGAGCAGCTACTCGGAAACCCTGTTCAACGGCGAGGTGCTGGCGATGTTCGACAAACGCCTCTCCCCGGACTGGGAGTTCAGCGCGACCGCAGGTGCGGGGCTGAACGACCGGACGGTCAATTCGCTGCGTATAGATTCCAAGACGGCGTCGCTCTATTTCCCCAACGTGTTCAACGTCGCCAATATCGTCATGAACGGTTCGGCCTATGTCGACGAACAGATCGATGCGCGGCGCCAGACGCAGTCGCTTTTCGCCACGGCGTCGTTCAAGTATGCCGGAAGCCTCAATTTCGAAGTCACGGGACGCAACGACTGGGCATCGACGCTCGCCTACACCTCGCACGAAGGCAGCGGGTTCTTCTATTATTCGGCTGGCGCATCGTGGGTGATCGGCAAGATGTTCGAACTGCCCCGGTGGATTTCGTTCGCCAAGGTGCGCCTGACATGGAGCCGCGTGGGGAACGACATCCCCATGTTCATCACCAATCCTAAGTCGCACGTCACGGCCGGAGGGGGCATCAATGCCGCCGACGCCGCCCCCGGCACCGACCTCAAGCCGGAGATGACCAACGCCCTCGAGGCGGGGCTCGAATGGCGGTTCCTCGACGACAGGCTGGGCATCAACCTGACCTACTACAAGACCAATACGCACAACCAGTTCTTCAAGCTTCCGGCCCTTTCGGGCGAGGCGTACGCCTACCGTTACGAGAATGCGGGCAATATCGAGAACCAGGGCGTCGAGGTGTCGCTGAACGCCTACCCGGTTTACGGAGGTGCGCTGACGTGGCAGTCGACGGTGAACTTCGCACATAACAGGAACCGCGTGATAAAACTCCATGACGAGCTGCGCGAATATGTCTACGGCCCGTCGAGTTTTTCATCGTCCTATGCCATGAAACTCGTCGAGGGCGGTTCGATCGGCGATATTTACGGGCGGGCGTTCGAGCGCGACGCAATGGGGAGGATCGTCTACGAGGCCGAAGGCGATTCCGCCGGGTTGCCCCGCACCGTGGGTGACGGCAATACGGTGAAGGTCGGCAATGCCAATCCCGTGTTCTCGCTCTCCTGGGGCAACACGTTCTCCTATAAGGGCATGTCGCTGTCCGTGCTGCTGGACTGCCGCTATGGCGGACGGCTCCTGTCGCAGACGATGGCCGACCTGGATTCCTACGGGGTGTCGGCCGCAACGGCCGATGCCCGCGACCGGGGCTGCGTGATGCTCGAAGGGCAGCGGATCGACGACGTGAAGGGTTTTTACAAACTGGTCGGCGGCCGCGCAGGTGTGACCGAGTATTACATGTACGATGCGACGAACATCCGGCTCCGCGAACTGGCGGTGTCCTATGCGCTGCCGCAGCGTCTGATGCGCCGTACGCGGGTATTCAGCGGCATGACCGTGTCGCTGGTGGCGCGCAACCTCTTCTTTATCTACAATGCCGCGCCGTTCGATCCCGACCTCGTCCTTTCGACGGGCAACGACAACCAGGGGATCGACGTCTACGGCATGCCGACCGTACGGAGCATCGGCTTCAACATAAAACTGGAGTTCTGAGAATCATGAAGCGCTTTTACATATATCTGTTCGCCGCATTTTGCACAGTCTTTTTGGGTGCCTGCACGGGGAATTTCCGGGATATGAACGACGACCTCTCGGGGATTTCGGACGGGGATCTCGAGGCCGACGACAACGGCTTCGGATACCGCCTGCAGATCGTTCAGCAGGGGATTTATTTCAACTACGATTTCGGCAAGGGCAAGAACTGGCCGTTCCAGATGACGCAGAACCTCAATGCGGATATGTTCTCGGGCTATATGCACGATCCCAAACCGTTGCAGGGCGGCAGCCACAACTCCGATTACAACCTGCAGGACGGTTGGAACAGCGCCATGTGGCAGTTTACCTATTCCTACGTCATGCCCCAGATTTACCGGCTGGAACAGACGGCACGCGAGAAGATGCCGCCGTTCTATGCCATAACGAAGATACTCAAAGTCCTGGCCATGCACCGCGTGACGGACTACTACGGGCCGGTGATATACAGCCATTTCGCCGACCGCGGCAGCGAATACGTGCCCGACAGCCAGCAACAGGTCTACGGCTGCTTCTTCGACGACCTGGACGAGGCGGCGGACATTCTGGCGGCCTGGGTCGAGGAGCAGCCCGAGGCCGGCGAGTTTTCCAGGTTCGACCTGCTGCTCGACGGCAGCTATACGGCCTGGCTCCGTTTTGCCAACTCCCTGCGCATGCGCCTTGCCGTGCGTATCGCCGTTGCCGCGCCCGAAAAGGCCCGTGCGGAATTCCGGAAGGCGGCGCAGGCGGCCGGAGGGGTGATCGAGACCAGTATGGAGAATGCCGCCGTGAAGACCTCGGGCACCTATTCCAATCCGTTGGGCGAGATCAACCTGAACTGGAACGAGGCCGCCCTGAACGCTTCGATGGAATCCGTACTGACCGGGTACGGGGATCCGCGGCTGGAGAAGTTTTTCAAGCCCTGCGGCAGCGACGTGGTCATTGCCGGCGATGCGGGCGACGGGACGGTCGTCCTGAAGGGGCAATACCATGGAATCCGTCAGGGGACGGGTTTTTCGCATAATTATTACGCGGCATTTTCCCGCCTTACGGTGGATACGGATACCGATGCCGTCCTGATGACGGCGGCCGAGGTGTGGTTCCTGCGTGCCGAAGCGGCATTGCGCGGCTGGACGGACGAAGATGCGGAGCGCTGTTACCGCAACGGCGTTGCGGCATCGTTCGCGCAATGGCAGCTGTCCGGGGCCGAAAGCTACCTGGGGAGCGACGCCATGGCCGCCGATTACCACGATCCGGTAGATCCGGGGAACGACATTGCCGCCCGGTGCCGCGTGTCGCCCCGCTGGGATGCGACGGCGGACGACGAACTGAAGCTCGAGCGGATCATCACCCAGAAGTGGATCGCCATGTATCCCGAAGGGTGCGAGGCCTGGGCCGAACAGCGGCGGACGGGATATCCGCGCCTGTTCCCCGTACGTCTGAACCATAGCAAGGGCTATATAGATACCGAAACGATGATCCGCCGGCTGCCGTTCCCGGCTGCGCTGGCGACGTCCGATCCCGAGCAGTATGCGTCGCTCGTCGCGGAACTCGGTGGCGAAGACCACGGGGGGACGCGCCTGTGGTGGGACGCGGGGCGTAATTTCTGATCCGGAAGCCCCGGACTGTTTTGCCCGGGCGTTGCGTCGTGCGGCGGTTGTCAGAATTTCCAGCTTGCGCCCAGCAGGATATTGCGCGGGCGGATGGCATAGCGGTAGGAGCTCGAGCTTACTCCGTCGAAGGTCGTATAGGCGTATTCTTCGCGGCCGAAAAGGTTTGCGGCGGTCGCCGTAGCTTCCCATTTCCCGTTTATTTTCCAGCGCAGCGATGCGTCGGCCAGTAGCAGGTGCTTGCTCCGGTCGGCCGAAAGCTGCGAGTAATAGTGCTCCGCCGTGAATTGGATCACCCATTTCTTCGACGGTACGAGGTTTACGGTCAGCCGCTGGTTGAAATCGTGCCGCCCGTCGGGCTCCCGGCCGCGGATGGAGAGTGTCGTATAGCGGTATTCCAGCCGGTATTCGGTGTTTACCCAGGCGGCGAACCGGAAGTTGAAACGCGGCGCGACGGTCAGGGTGGAATTTTCATAGGAGGTCGGCACCTCTTCCAGCAGCAGTTCCGTGCCGCTGAGGTTGTAGCCGACGTTCAGGCCTGCCTGACCGTTGAGGGCGTCGATATTCTGGCTGACGTCGCCCGACAGGTACCATGACCGCACGCGGTTCGAGCTGTGCACGTAGTAGTTTACGATATAGTCGCCGTCGAAGCGCTGCGCAGGCAGGAACGGCAGGTCGTTCCATGAACGTACCGCGAGCAGGCTGGCGAAGAACCCGCCGATCGGGTTCTTGTAGGCGATGCCTGCCGAGAGGCTGCGTTGCAGCGCTTGCCGGTATTCGTTTACGCCGCAGAGCACCGAACGGTAGTTGCGCAGGACGGCGCCGTTGCCTGTGCGGCTGTCGTCCGCCGCGTCGCGGCCGACCGTACCCGATGCCGAAAGCGAAAGGTGTCCCGTGGGGCTCCATTTCACCGCGAAGCGGGGCTTCCAGGTGAAAATGCCCGCCGGGGTTCGGCTGCCGTCGATCCTGTCGTGCAGTCCATAGCGGCGGTAACCTGCCGGCAGGTCGAGCGTCAGCCGCAGCCGCTGCGAGCGGTAGGTGATGCCCGGCTGGAGGTAGACGCCCGCGTAGCCGGCCGAAAGGTCGTTCGCGGTGCCTGTCCCGAGCCCGGTGCCCGTCAGGTCTGTTACGAGCCCCCGGAAGAGTGCCGAAACCCCGCCTTTGAATGCGAAGGCGAACCGCCCGGCCTGTGTGCCGAATGCCGCGTTGTGGTTCATGTAAAAAGCGCGGTCGGCGATCGTCTGCCGCTGGTTGCCCGTTTCGCGCACCACATCGAGCGACTGAGGGCGGGTAAGGTATTTCAGGTAGGAGGTGACGGTGAGCGAACGTGTGCCGGTGCGCCGGATATATTTCAGGTCGTTTTCGATGCCGTAGGCCGGGGCGTCGGCACGCTGGCGGTTGGGGTAGCTGCCCGAGAGCACGGCACGGATGCCGTTCCATGCCAGCGAAGCTTCGAGTTTTTCCTGCATGTAGAACCGCTCGGTGTTGGCTTTTAGTGCGATGCGTGCCGAAAGCTGTTGCCGGCACGAAGCGGCCGACTCCTGCTCGGTGTCCACGCGCGTGCCGTCCGCCAGGTACCAGCTTTGCCGGGCGGCGCGATCCGAGGCCAGGCGGTCGTAACCCCAAGTGAGCGAGCTGCTGAGCTGGTAGTCCTCGGAGAGTTTGTGCAGGTTGTTCAGACTGGCCATGTGCGAGCGGTTGAAGCGCGTGCGTGTATCGTCGAGCGGCGCGGACGAAGTGCCGACCGAAAGGTGTGCGGCGGGATTGTAGTCGTTGGCTCCGCCGTTGAGGATGTCCTCGACCGAAAGCCGTTCGGTCTCGGCCGAGGGGTTTTGCCCTGTGTTGTCGGTTTTGAGGTTGACCATCGACTGCCCCCGGGCACCGATGCGCATGGCGAAGAGCGCGCCGTTCCACAACGCCGGCGACCAGCCCGCACCGCCGCGCAGCGTCCCCGTCCAGCGGGCTTTGGCGTGCGGCTTCAGCCGGAGGTTGATGGCTGCGCGGTCGCTGAATACGATGTCCTTGAGCGCCTTGATCGGCTGGTGGTTCTCCATCACTTCGACGCTCGCCACGTCCTGCGGCGCGATGTTGTTGGTCGCCTGTCCGTAACGGCCGTCGAGCATGTCCAGCCCTTCGATGTAAAAGTTGTTGATCGGCTGGCCGTTGTAGCGTATCTCGCCCGATTTCGCCACCTCGATGCCCGGCATCTTGCGCAGTACGTCGGCGATCGAGCGGTCTTGCGCCTCGGTGAAGCGCGACACGTTGTAGCTTACGGTGTCGCCCCGGAAGCTCAGCCGCGGGGCGCGGATCGTCACCTCGCGGATATCGGTCGTCTCGGGCGTCAGCAGCACGAGCATCCGCCCGGCGTTGGCCGGAACCGACTGCCGGCGGTAGCCCATCGTCGAGAAGTCGAGCTGCGCGGTTGTCCCGCCCCCGCGCGGCCTGAGCACGAAATCGCCCGAGGCCGAGGTCGTCGTGTAACCCAGCGGCTTGCCCAGGGAGTCCCGCGCCGTGACGATGGCCCCGGCGACGGCCGCCCCGTCCTCCTTGTCGGCTACGTGGCCCGTATACTCCTGGGCCTGGGCGGCGATTGCGTCCAGCAACCAAAGCAGGGTCAGCAGGTACTTCATCGCGCCGCGGGGTTATTCTGTTTCCAGCGGATTGTATTCGCGGAGCAGGTCGGCACCCTCGCGCGGCGTCCCGTCCTCGTTCCTTACCGTGATCCTGATGTTCGAATTGGCCTGCATGTAGCCGATCGGGTCGGTCATGAATTTGCGCTCGGTGGCCAGGAATTTTTTGCGCGAAGTTTTCAGGTAGTTCAGGTCGGCCATCGTCACCGGGACTTCGGCGCGGCGGATCCCGGTCGCCTCGAAGCGGATGATGCCCCCGTCGTCGCCCGTGTCGTTCACGGACAGGATCAGTCCGGGCAGCCCGTGGAATTTCCAGGGGCCGGTGGCGAGCGGGAGCTCCTCGGTGTACCAGGCTTCGTAATCGCGCCCGCGGAAGCGGCAGGTCGCGCGGCGGCAACCGTAACCGATGAATTCGCGCGTCCCGTCGCGGAGCGTCCACTCGATTTCGGGCAGCGGCTCGGTGTAGAGCATGTTGTCGCGCGAGATTTTGTCGGTGCAGGTCAGTTCGCCTGCGGGGTAGTTCTGGAATACGACAGCTTCCAGGCCGCCCTTGAAGTTGCCCACGTTGGCCAGCACCTGCTCGGTCGGGGTGATGCGCAGCAGCGAGTCCCGCTGGAGCGTCTTGTAGGAGAAGAATTTCGTAACCTTCCCTCCGGCCTGCAACAGCAGCAGGTCTTGCATCGGCTCCTTGCTGTCGGGGCGCCGCAGCCACTCCATGCGGTAGCTCACTTCGAGCGTGGCGGTGTCCAGCACGGTCTGCCGTACGCTGCCCGTTTCGAGGGCCTGTGCCCCGCCGTCGGTCGAGTAGGAGATGACGGTCTGCGCCCGTCCTGCGGTTGCGGCGGCCAGCGCAGCGGCGATGATAAGGAAGGTGAGTTTTGTTTTCATGGCTTCGGTGTGTTGGTTTACGGTGCAATATTACCCCGAAAAACGAAGGGCGATGGTTAACGCCGCGTTAAGAAGTGTTAAATAATGTTAACGCCGGCGGCAGGAGTGTTTTTATTCGTATTTTTGTGGTATAAACCCCTCGGCCGTGGATAAGAACCGTTTCAGAAATATCTCGTTCTGCGCGATCGGCGCCCTGCTGGCGCTGGCCTTCGTGCAGGCGTGGAGCTTGTGGCGGATGTATGCCGACCGAGCGGAGGAGTTTTCGCGTAAGGTGACCCTCGCTATGAACCGCGCGGCGTACGACGACCTGCTGATGGGCAACCGGCGCCGGACGTCGCAGACCCGGACGTCGGTCGTGACGACGGGCAATATCGACTCCGTTAAGCTGGATATGATCGACACGATCTCTGTGAAAAGCCTTGGGGCGGCCGGCAAGGTGCTTTCCATCCGGTCGAAGGTCGACACGCTGCGGACGAATATCGCCCTGCGCCGCGGCGACAAGACCCGTTATATCTACCAGGAGGTGCGCATGCCTTCGTTCACGGCGCTCCAGTTCAACCTGTCCCGCTACGACTCCCTGCTGACGCGTTACCTGGCCGATTCCGGCATCGGCCTGCCACACAGTGTCGACGTGATCCGGGGCGGGGACGACGGGGATGTTACCGAAATCCGGCTCGACAGCCTGGCGGCGCGGCCAGCGGGTGCGGCGCGGGAGGAGGCGGTCATCGCCTCGCAGAAGGACGCTCCGCGGATACGGAACCCGAAGGTGTTCACCTCGCGCGTCACCACGGACGACAAGCTGCTTTTCCGGGTGAAGATCGAAAACCCCCACCGGGAACTGCTGCGCGAGCTGTTCGGCATCATCCTCACCTCGGTGCTCATGCTGCTCGTCGTCGCGTTCGTGGTCATCTACCTGTTGCGGACGCTGTTCCGGCAGAAGACGCTCGAGGAGATGCGGATGGATTTCACGCACAATATCACCCATGAACTGAAGACCCCGATCGCCGTGGCCTATGCGGCCAACGACGCGCTGGAGAATTTCGGGGCGGCCGACGATGGGGTGCGGCGTGCGAAATACCTGGGTGTGATCCGCAGCCAGCTGACGGCTTTGTCGGAGATGGTCGAGCGCATCCTCACCATGTCGCGCGAGGAACGTGAGGATTTCACGCTCCGCCGCGAGCGTATCCCCCTGGCCGGGATGCTCGGGGCGCTGGCCGAGAAGTTCCGGATGCAGGCAGCCAAACCCGCACGGGTCACGGTGGATGTTTCACCCGAAGGGCTGACTGCCTTCGCCGACCGCTTCCACCTCTCGCATGCCCTGGACAACCTGGTCGACAATGCCCTGAAATATTCCGGCGAGGAGGTGCATATCCGCATTTCGGCCGGGCGGGACGGCGGCCGGGTCGTCCTGCGAGTCGCCGACGACGGCATCGGCATTCCGCGTGCCGCGCAGGCGCATATCTTCGATAAGTTTTACCGCGTGCCTACGGGCGACATTCACAATGTCAAGGGCTTCGGCCTCGGGTTGTACTACGTCGGGCTAATCGCCGCCAAACACGGCGGCTCGGTCGCGGTGGAGAGCACCGAGGGGCACGGTACGACCTTCACCCTGATACTTCCGGACGATGGGCGATAAGATCAGACTGCTGCTCGTAGAGGACGAGCAAACCCTCGCGGGGATCATTGCCGATACCCTTTCCGAAAAGGGGTTCGAGGTGACGGTCGCCCATGACGGCGAGGCCGGGTTGCGGGCGTTCCGCGGGTCGCGCCCCGATGTGGTCGTGTCGGATGTCATGATGCCTTGTATGGACGGGTTCACCTTCGTCGGGCGCCTGCGCCGCGAAGCGCCCGGGGTGCCTGTGCTTTTCCTTTCGGCGCGCTCGGCGGCCGAGGACGTGGTGCAGGGATTCGAGACCGGGGGCAACGATTACCTGCGCAAGCCCTTTGCCATGAGCGAGCTGATCGTGCGGGTCAGGGCGCTTGCCGGGCGTGCGGGCGTCGGGAAAGCGCGTACGGAACGTGTGTTCGAACTGGGGCGTATGCGTTTCGACGCCGAGCGCCAGCGGCTCACGTGCGACGGCGTGGTGACGGAACTTTCGGCCCGCGAATCCGAAGTGCTGCAATACCTCTGCCGGAATGCGGGCGAGATCGTGCCGATGAAAACCCTGCTGGTGAATATCTGGGGCGACGATTCGTTTTTCAATGCCCGCAGCCTGCATGTCTTCATCACCCGCCTGCGCCACCGCCTTGCGGCCGACCCGTCGATCCAGCTGGTGAACGTGCGGGGAGTGGGGTATAAGCTGCTGATGCGCTGAGGCGGGGATTGCCGCACTGTATTGAAACCGGAATTTATTCCCTCTCCGGTTGCCTTTTCCGAAGGGATCCGGTTTACGGCAATGCAAATTCTATGACTAAATTTCCAACCTGATTGTTGGATAGTTTATTTGTGCTAAACCCTAAAGGCGTGATATTCAGCGAGCCGATCTCGTTCACGAATCTTCCGATCAGTTCGCTGCCGCCCGTAACCGTTTGCGGGTTGTTGCCTTTGTCGAAATAGACATAATAGACGAGAAGATCGGCTTTAACCTGAATGTCATCCGCACTCAACTCTTCCTTTTTGATAATTTTATCAACAACGCTTATTGCCTTCGTATATTCCAGGTCTGTCTCAACGAAAAGCAAAGACATTCGGCCAAAGGTCAGGTGGGTAATATAGGACATATCGGGCAGTTGTTCCTCGCTGATTGTTTCTCGGATTAATTTATCAGGATAGTCCATCATAATAGTAAACATTTCCCGGGAATAGTTATAGAAAAACCCCGTCCGTTTCCCCATTTCTTTTTCGGTGTAGGGTTTCCCGCTTAGCAGTTCATCGAGGTTGAGGCCCAGGTTGCCTACCCCCAGCAGGTGCAGATGCCTGTGTGAGTGGTATTGCAAAGGGCCGATATAGTTGAATTGCTGACTTTGAGCTGGTAATTCGGAGGTTATTTGCTGCACCATTTCATTCATACCGTCGAACGAGGGCAGCATTTCTTTTTCATAAAGCGTCCTGTTGACATAGGCGCTTATGTTAATCGGGTTGTAAGTATATTGGTCGTAGACCGTCAATGTCCGGTTGTCAGTATGGCAGTTAATCAAATGTCCCGGATAAACCTGCGTCCTGAACGCCGGGTTTACAAATGACTGTTCGGCCGAAAGCCGATATTTGCGCGTGACATTGTCCGGCAGGAGGTCGTATTTGTTATCGTTGAATTTATTAACTGCGAACGTATGCCACTGCAAAGGGTCGTATTCCGGCTTTTTTTGCCCGGCTTGGGAAACGAACAGGTCGGCGGTTGTCTGTTTGTACCTGTCATGCAGGCAGGCAAGCGTTATTGTTGCCTCGCGCGGATTTTCCGTGTCGTTCGGCAACACCTCTATATCCAGATACTCAGCGTTATCCGCAACGGCCTTTTCGATAATGCACCATTGCGGAATATTTCGGATACTCCAGTCGCAGTTGGCCGAAACTGCTATACGTTGCTGAATCCCGGAATAATCTGCCCTGATTTCATCTTCATCGAGGGTGATGTAATACTTCTGCTCCGGTTCATCGTTGTGACAGGCTGCGCAGCAGAGCGCCAAAAAGAAAAGACCCCAATGTTTCATCCTAAAAAGTGTTTTAGTTAAACGATTGGGGGAAGAGGCAGATTGAAAATATGCGTGTCCCTGCGCGGTGTTGCCCGCATCGGTCATAAGGGTTGGTTTCAGTTTCACCCCCCCCCTCGGATTTCGATTTAAAGGTATGAAATAAACACGCATTTGCAAAATAAATCTGCAATTTCCGCCCAATACGGGGATGGAAGGCTTCTGGGGCCAGATCGGCTTGCGATTCGCATTTGTCCGGCCTGCCGCCCGAAAAAAATCTCCCAAGGAGGCGACTTCGATGTGCGGATAACGGAATACCTGCTTGTCTTTTCAGCAGCCTGAATGTCAGTCTATGCGTTATTTATCTCTTTCGGCAAATGCAGTCCGTCAGGTGATCGTCGATAAATCCTGCCGCCTGCAGGTGGGCGTAACAAATCGTGCTGCCGAAGAATTTGAATCCCCGTTTTTTCATGTCTTTGCTCATGGCATCGGATTGGGGCGATGATGCCGGAATCTCGCTCAACGACCCAAAGGTGTTGGTAATCGGCTTCCGGTCGGGAAAGAACGACAAGGTGTAGTTGTAGAAACTACCGAACTCTTCCTGTATGGCAAGGAATAGCCTTGCGTTTGTGATTGTGGATTTGATTTTCAACCGGTTCCTTACAATGCCGTCGAACCGCATCAGCCGTTCGACATCGCTATCGGTCATTTGTGCCACCTGCACGGCGTCGAAGTTGCAAAAGGCCTTGCGATACCCCTCACGCTTTCTGAGTATCGTTATCCAGCTCAACCCGGCCTGGGCACTCTCCAGGACAAGAAATTCGAACAGCGTCTTGTCGTCGGTCACCAATTTCCCCCACTCCTGGTCATGGTATTTCACATACAGCTCGTCGGTTCCGCACCAGCCGCACCGTCCGTTTATCATGTCCTGCATAGTCATCATGTTTGTAATATGGAGTAAAGATAGCTGATTTCCAGCTTCGTGCCAAATTTTAAGCCCGCTTCGGCCCGCTACAATTTGTCAATATAATAAACGTTGCGATGAAAGAATCCGAATCGGTAGGTGCGGAACGTGCTTTTATCGGAACCACTTTTGCTTTGGCAGAGAATTGTGCTTTCGAGTATAATATACTGACAATCAGCTTAAAATGTGCTTATTTGTAACATTGTGTCCACAAAAAAGTCTCCGAAAGGAGACTTCAATGTGCGGATAAAGGTGCTCCTGCACATTTGTAAGCCTAATGTATATCAACGGTTTGCAACGGTTTTCTATGCTTTATTCCCGCGTCGCCTACCGTCTTTTTGCATGGTCTTGCGCCCGCCTGCCCGTTTCGCCTGCGCCGTCGCCGTATCTCCTTGCATGACAGTACAAATATAGCGATTTTCGGCGAAAAAACCAAATGCGAAGACTTTTGGAGATGCAGGCGGATTTTTATCGTCAAATTGAGCATTATTCGTATTGTTAATATTATGCATTAATAGTTGGTTGTTTGAATGAAATTATGTGAATCGTATCAAGCTCGATTTATGTTCGATATCGATTTTATAAATGAAAAAATAATTTGCGTCATAAGATGACATAAATAAACATTATCTTTGTATTCATAATATAGTCTTAGTCATCACTTAAAACTTTACAATATGGACAGGCTGGGGTATAGTCAGATAAATTTTTTGTTCATTCTAACTTTAATACAAAGAGACGATGGACAAAAGAAACAAACTTTGGAGGAGAGAACAACAGAACCGGGTGTTTAAAGCTCGCATGGTTTATCATGCCGCTTGCGGGTGTGGAATCAAGAAAGCGGATGGTAACTGGAATAGACATCCTCATTGGTTCGAGTTGGCAAGGGTGAAATGGATGCAGATCTACAAAAAAACAGGAACGCCATGCAGTTGTTGGTTGTGCCGAGGAGAGAAGTATGATCGCAGGGGATATGTAAAGGAAACATTGCGGATTATAGCCGAAGCATAGACAGATTCGTATGCGTCACTTTGAAATTTAGTATTGTCAATATGTTGAATAATTTAATATTTAGAGCCTCATAAGTGTTTAATCGACTCGTAGAAAGTTACGGGTCAAACCTTATGAGATCATGAGCAGAAGCAGGAAACGAACACCCGTCAGCACGATCGCGTGTTGCAAGTCGCAGAAAAAGGACAAGCAGTTATGTAACCGTCTTTTTCGTAGCCGATCCAAACGATTTATCCGGGACGGTAAGGAGCTGCCGCTTCGGCTTCGGGAAGTAATGAATATTTGGGATTTTGCCGGTGACGGCAAATGCTATTGGGGCTATGATTGCAAGTATTTCGAGAAGTTGATGAGAAAGTAGCAGTACGCTCTCCTTTACTTTTGGGTAAGGGAGAGCGAATTGTATTTGGGTGGCTGTAAAATAATCGCTTCGACGGATTTTCGATATTTCAGGCTTATTCGTATCTTTGTTTCTATGGACAGAGGGGAGATTATCATTTACCAGACGGCAGACGGCGAGACCCGCTTGGACGTTCGCATGGAGAACGACAGCGTGTGGCTGACGCAGGCGCAGATTGCGCATTTGTTCGGAGTTGACAGAACGGTTATTGTCAGACATGTCAACAACATTTATAAGTCGTCCGAATTGGAGCGGGACGTAACATGTGCAAAAATTGCACATGTTCAGCATGAGGGGCAACGGCAAGTGCGACGTATGATTCCATTTTATAACCTCGATATGATTCTATCGGTGGGCTATCGCGTCAATTCCAAAAATGCCACTCAATTTCGTATCTGGGCAAATAAGGTCTTGAAAGAGTATCTAATAAAAGGCTATGCAGTCAATAGCCAGTCCAAGGCCGAGCAGTTGGAGGAGCTGAAACAAACCGTTCATCTGCTCTCGAACGTGTTGTCGGCAAAGGATGTTACGAAATCCGAGGCAATCGGGTTGCTGCGCGTGATTACGGACTATACTTACGGTCTCGATACGCTCGACCGCTACGATTATCAGCAGTTGGAAGTGTCGGCTACTACGACCGAGGAGCCGTTTCATGCGACCTATGAAAATGCGATGGAGGCGTTACAGGTGTTACGCGACAAGTTCGGAGGCAGCGAGCTGTTCGCCCACGAGAAGGACGAGTCGTTCAAAAGCACGATGGGCGCAATTTACCAGACTTTCGGCGGGCGGGACCTCTATCCGAGCGTTGAGGAGAAGGCGGCTAATCTGCTCTATCTGACGGTTAAAAACCATTCGTTCAGCGACGGTAACAAGCGTATCGCCGCTTTCCTGTTCCTTTGGTTCTTGGAAAACAATCGGATTCTTTACCGTGCTGACGGTTCGCGCCTTTTGGATAACAATACACTGGTCGCCCTGACGCTGATGATTGCCGAGAGCCGCACGGAGGAAAAAGACGTGATGACGAAGGTTGTGGTGAATCTGATCAATAAGAACAATTGACACGATAACAGCGTGTCGGATATCGGAAAAGTGATGAAACCTATGAAGCCTAGTCATTTTATGAACCGAGTTTTATTGTTTGTATTGTTGCTAGTGGTAGGCAAAGGTGCTTTGTCGCAGGAGCGGATAGATACACTCTACTATAGCCGTTCGGGGATGACGGTGCGAAATCCGGTTTTTGCCGATTATTATCGACTGGCGCTTTATCCTGCGGATGCGGCGGGGCTCAAAATGTTCAAGGATTTTTATATTTCGGGAGAATTGCGGAGAGAAGGGCGTTTTCAGACAATCGATACGCTTGATGATCGCCGGACGGTGTTTGACGGAGATGTTGTTTCCTATTTCAAGAATGGTCGCATGTCGGAAAAATCATATTATTCGGAAGGATTGTTGGAAGGCGAATATCGGCAATACGACGAGAATGGAACGTTGAAAACACGTGCGTCGTATGCCGGCGGCGAATTGTCCGGGATGTACGAGGCATACAACGGAGACGGCTCCTGCCGAATGGTGGAATATCGTGCAGGGCTGCCGGTTCATGATTATTATTTGCTGGCGGACGGCAGCGGGAACACGCTTAAATTCCGCATTGCGGACGACATGCCGGTATGGGAATCTCCGGTCATAACGGAGCGTTCGGTCGATTATCGGGACGGTGTGCCCTGGGAGGTCTATTTCAAAAACGGATTGACGATCGCCTTGACGGATGCCATCGTCCGGGATTACGGCAAGTGGCACCGGGTCGATCTGATTATCTCCAATAATTCATTGACGCCGGTCGAATTCAATCCGGAGACCGATATGACGGCCTATTCCGTAGACGAACACGATGTCGCCACCGATCTGCAGGTCTGGTCTTGCGATAGCTATCTGAAGAAAGTGAACCGATCGCAGACCTGGGCCGCTGTTTTGATGGGCGTCAGCGAAGGAATGGCTTCTGCCGGCGCAGGGTATTCGACCTCCACGACGACCGGTTACAGCAGCTACGGCGGTTATTCGTCTTATACGACTACGACTTATAATCCCTCTGCAGCCTATCAGGCCAACATGGCCTCACAGCAGCGGATCGCTGATTTCGGTCAGGCCTTGCAGGACGAACAACAGGTCAAAAAGCTGGGATATTTGAAGAAAAACACGATATATCCCGGAGAATCCGTATCCGGATTTGTTCATGTAGCATGGATTAAAGGGGAGCGTGTTGTGTTCATTATCCGGATTGAAGGTGCCGAATACATTTATGAGTGGGGATTTGACAAGAAAAATGCGTTTTTATTGAATAAGAACAACTAAGCTGTATCATTTTTTCTAAAATTTAGTTGAGGAAATAATATCCGCAAGGTCCTGCAAATCGCTATGTGAGCCTTGCGGATATTGTTTTTAAGGTTTATTCCTTTGCGGGAAAGCGAAAAAATGGGAAGATTTTGTACCTTTACCTAAAATATTCTATACAATGGCAGCGATGAATACAGCCGACATCGGCTTTGAAAAGGAAATATGGAAGGCGGCGGATAAGATGCGCGGAAATATTGATGCATCGGAATATAAATCCGTTGTATTGGGACTTATTTTCCTGAAATACATCTCGGACAAATTCGAAGCTAAATATCAACAGCTTGTTGCCGAAGGAGAGGGCTTTGAGGAAGACAAGGATGAGTATTTGAGTAATAAAAATGAGAAGGGTAGTTATGATCCGGTTTTCTATGTCCCTGCGGAAGCCCGTTGGGAAGCTATTGCCATCCATGCACACTCTCCTGAAATTGGAACGATCATCGACAATGCGATGCGGGCAATTGAGAAGGAGAATAAGCGTCTGAAAGATATTCTTCCGAAAAACTTTGCGCGTCCCGAGCTCGACAAACGCCGCTTGGGTGAAGTTGTCGATTTGTTTACAAATATTCGGATGCATGAGCACGGCGATTCGAAGGATATTTTGGGTCGTGCTTACGAATATTGTCTTTCGAAGTTTGCTGAGGCCGAAGGAAAATTGGCAGGTGAATTTTATACTCCGGCTTGTATCGTTAAGACGTTGGTGAACGTATTACAACCTTATAAAGGTCGTGTTTACGATCCTTGCTGCGGTTCGGGTGGTATGTTTGTACAGTCTGCACAATTCATCGAGAACCACTCTGGAAATATCAATAATATATCAGTCTATGGTCAGGATTCCAATCCTACGACATGGAAAATGGCGCAGATGAACTTGGCGATTCGCGGTATCGAGGCCGATCTCGGGCGATATAATGCGGATACCTTTTTCAATGATTGCCATCCGACTCTGAAGGCCGATTTCGTGATGGCCAATCCTCCGTTCAATCTGAGCGATTGGGGGGCGGATAAGCTGGCGGATGATGTGCGTTGGAAATACGGTACACCGCCCAATGGCAATGCCAACTTTGCGTGGATTCAGCATATCATCCACCACCTTGCCCCGACGGGACGTGCGGGCGTTGTGCTGGCCAACGGCTCGCTGTCGAGCCAGAGTGGCGGTGAGGGCGAGATTCGGCGTAAATTGGTAGAGGCTGATTTGGTGGATTGTGTTATCGCTATGCCGCCGCAGTTGTTCTATACTACACAAATTCCCGTGTCGATTTGGTTTTTCAATAAAAACAAGCAACAAAAGGGCAAAACGCTCTTTATCGATGCTCGCAACTTAGGTACAATGGTAACGCGCAAACTGCGCGAATTGACCGATAGTGACACGGTCGATCCGATAAAGCGCGGCGATATTCAGCGCATTGCCGACACCTATAATGCCTATGTTGCTGGAAAATTGGAGAATGAAAAAGGATTTTGTGCGGTTACCTCTGTCGCAGAAATTGCCAAGCAGGATTTTATTCTCACGCCCGGTCGCTATGTGGGCATTGCTGCGCAAGAGGAGGACACCGAACCGTTTGAGGAGAAAATGACACGCTTGACGGGCGAGCTTTCTGGACTATTTGAAAAGTCGCACGAGCTGGAGGCAGAGATCAAAAAACAGTTAGGTAGTATTGGGTATAAATTGTAGCAAATATGGGCTTAATTCTTAATGACTTAAAAAATGCATGTGAATTAGAACATGTATGTGACTATGTAAATAATCGCACAACGAGTAGTATGAATTATATCTCTACGGAAAATATGTTACCCAATAAAGGTGGTATAAGTGAATCTACAATAATACCGCCTGGAAACACAACTGAATATAAAATCGGAGATATTTTGATCTCTAATATTCGGCCATATTTCCAAAAAATATGGTGTGCTGATAGGTGCGGTGGGTGCTCTGCGGATGTTTTGTGTATTCGTGCAAAAGAAAATACAGATAGCAAATATTTATACTATCTGTTGAGCCAGCAAGCGTTTTTCGATTACGTAATGTCGGGAGCAAAAGGGTGTAAAATGCCTCGAGGGGACAAAAAACAGATTATGCAATGGCCTGTAAATATCCCCGCAATAGATGTGCAGAAAAAAGTTGTAGCTATATTATCTTCTCTCGATAATAAGATCAGACTCAATCGACGGATAAATGATAATTTAGCAAGCTAATCGAAGGAAACCTCCTCGACGGAGAGCTCGCCGGACATGAGTTTGGGTAGAAGGGTATCACGGAGAGTGGATAATTTTATGTTTTCTTTTTTATTAGATTCAATTTGACTAAATAAAGGATCAGCAATAGAGTTAAATTGCTTCAATTTAGTGTCAGAGGGTATTGATATTGGAGTTTTTCTGAAAATCGGAACAGTCAATTGTTGCTGAGTCGTCCCCGTTCCTGTAATATTCTGAGTTAATGCCCACAAGTATAAATATTTTGCAGACAACTCTTTTTTATTAGGGATTATTGAAATTAGCCGGACAATAGGAACATATGGTTCTAATCTCAAACAGACATAACCTATAGTTCCTCTTGCAGAAATAGTTATACTTTCCTCGTGAATTTTTGCAACATTTGTATAACCATATAATCCTTCATTATCTATTCCATTAGAATATATAGGAACATGACACTCAATAGTCTTTTTATTAGTATATTTTGAAGGCCTATCACCTCCAGCAGTAATAAGTGTGATATCTCCTAATTCACAGTGAACCCATTCGTTTCGATCGAAATCCACAAACCACGACTTAAACAACGCTTTGGCCTGCTCCTCTAAATTATCATTTATACGCTTATTGGTCTCTATTTTTTCGTCAATTGAAGAAAGAATAGAGACTATTTTTTGTTGAGTTTTAATATCAGGAATTGATATATCTTGTTCCTGAATAAAACTGTTGAAATCTAAATTCTTAATGCCGGTTGTGCCATTCTCATAGGGGAACATAGCATCTTTATTGTACAGATAAAGCCAGTAATTAAAAAGATATTCAGGTTGGATGCCCGTTGCTGTGATGGCTTTACAGAAGTTAGAACATATCAAAGGCTTACTATATCGGGATAATATTTTATCGGATATTAGCGCAATGCGCCCCGTTGACTGCGTTGGACTCCCGCCGGATATTTCAATTATTAAATTATTAGCAGATAAAATCTTTGATGTCGCTTTTTTATTATGGATAAAACGTTGTGGCATTTTGCCGACATTGCCTTTGCAAAGTTCGGGAATGTCAGCCCCTCTCACACATAATACTTCTGTTGTATAGTTCTCTGTGGGGGAGCCTTTGCCCCAATCACCACTTTTGACTTCTGATATTACATCCTTTATTTTGCAGGTTACTCGTGTCATACCTAATTTATATATTTCCGATGTGAGATTTTGACATTGCTTTGATTAACCATTGCATAGTGCATTGTCGTGTCGATTTTGACGTGCCCCAATAGCTTTTGTACCTGTTCGACCGACATCCCTTTATCAATGGCCATTGTAGCAAGTGTTCGGCGGAATTTATGCGGATGAACTTTGTGAATCGAAACTTTGCGGCCGAGTTGGCGGAGACGTAACTCTACTCCGCTAATTTTAAGCCGATTATGCGGCTTGGCAATGGATACGAAGAGTGCCGGATTGTCATCTGTCCGGCTTTCGAGGTATTGTTTCAGATGAATTTTTGTGCGGGCGTTGAAATAGACTTCCCGTTCTTTGTTGCCTTTACCGAAAACGACGCACTCGCGTTCGTGAAAGTCTATATCTTCTCGATTAATTTTTACCAGTTCGCCGACGCGGATACCGGTAGACGATAGCATGTCTATGATTGCCAGATCTCGTATATGGGTGCAGTTGTCACGCAAAATTTCAAGATTTTCATCGGATAGCACCTCTTTAATTAAAGAGCCGGTTTTAACTTTATGGATGCGTCTCACCGGGCTTTTAAGAATATAATCTTCGTCTTCGAGCCATGCGAAAAAGCTTGAGAAAATTCTGCGGATATTGTCTATGGTAACTTTTGACGATTGGTTATTCGATTGGTATGATGCAAGATAACATCGTAGATCGGTCGTTGTTATATCGACGATATTCTTGTCGATCTGCCGTAACATATATTCAATAGTCGAAGCATAATATTTTAATGTTTTCTCAGAGCATCCCTCGACGCGTTTGGCTGATATAAATAGCGTTTGCAGTTGAGAATTAGCCTTGACTCGCGCTTCGCTATCCGGAAGCTTTTCTGCGATGACAATATTTTGCAATGTGCGATTCAGCACGTTACATAAGATGCTCATTTGATCTGCCGTAATGACGGTACGCATCGCGGTTTTAATTTCGTCAATTAGTTTTTCTTTCATGGCTGCGTTTGTATTATTGAAATTGATAAAGTTACGCAGTCCATTGAAATACACACAAAGATAACCGATAAATGATAATTTAGCAAGCTAATCGAGGGAAACCTCCTCAACGGAGATCTCACCGGACATGAGTTTGGGTAGAAGGGTATCGCGGAGAGATGATAATTTCCTATTTTCAATTCGACAAGTAACCATTCTATTAAAGATGGGAGAAAATAACTTATCTAAATTAACCAAAGCCTGCTTACTTGGGATTTTTACTTTTGATATTTCTAAATCACATCGTTTGATATGCCCCATAGTAACCGCTTTGTCTTTCGCAATGCGAATAAATTTATTCAAATGATGCTTTGTCCAATAAAAAACAAACCATTGAGGATACTTTGCCGAAGATACCTTAAATAAATGTTGGTTGAGCCCACATTTTCCACCACACCAAATATCTACAAGTAGGGTTCCTGACCAAGAAAATATAATGGTTCCATCAGAAATTATATATTCAGGTTTTATTAAAGATGAGCAACGATCACTGTTGGTGTCACATTGTCCTTGTCCAAGTTCTTTAATCTTTAAAACTGGCAATCCTGCCTCATTAGGCATCGCTGGATATTTTTGCATAGCCAATCCATTAAGGTATTGGGCAATGTCAGTCAAAACCCCGTCTTGCCATTCTCCTAAATTCTCTGTATTTTGAATAAAGTAATGATTAAACAGCGCTTTGGCCTGCTCCTCTAAATTATCATTTATCAAAGTTACTATTGTAATTTCTATTTTTGTTATATTTGTATTAAACTGGGATTTCTAATGGAATTAGATCTTAATATTGATTCAAATGGCAATGTAATCGTCAATACATTGTCGGAATATGTTGCATATATTTCTCAGTTGCAAGCTGCCAATGAAGGTAGCAATGAGCGATTCTTTTTCAGGGGCCAATCCAATAAAAATTGGGATGTGCGCCCGTGTTTATTTAGAGAGAATAACCTGACGATTGAATCCGATATTATATCCGAGGCTTGTGCTCGTGCTCCTTTTGAATTTGGCGGCCGAAGTGCATTTGAACGACTGACAAAATTACAACATTATGGACTGCCAACCAGAATGTTGGATGTAACGCTAAATCCTTTAGTCGCGTTGTATTTTGCGTGTGCGAAATGTGAAGATAAAGAAAACTACGACAAGAATTATAAAGAATCTGATACTATTGATGTCGACTCCGATCATTCATTTGATAATGAATATGATGTCGATGGGGCTGTTTATTATAGACGGGCTTATGGACATAAGCATAATTCAGATGATATTGATCTGTTGGCCCGAATCGCGGAAATGGATTTCAGCGGAGATATTGTATTGCATCAATTGGTCGAGAAATTAGGACTACGCAGTCAAATAAAACAAGCCGAGGATTTTGAGGAACTGGCAAAGGTGATGCAAAATGCTTACTTTGTTATATCGACATTCAACAATGAACGTTTGATTCGGCAGAGCGGAGCTTTTTTGCTTTCTGGTAGCATTAATATTCAACTCAATAAATCTGATTACGGCGCCAGTCGGATCGAGAAGAGCAGTTGTTCTTTAAATAGCCAGTTTGCGAGCGAAAGGATAATCATACCGGCCGGAAGCAAGGAAAGCCTTTTAGAAGAATTGAATTTCTACAATATAAACCAAGGGGCTTTATTTCCGGAGTTGGAGCATCAGATGGCATATATCAAATATAGTATGTGTAAATCTAATGTCAGAAGCGCTTCATCTTTTGAAAAGATAGATTTTGATGCAATAAAAGCTGAAGAATCTAAGGAAAGTGTTGAGATAGCTGAATCCGTAGTGAGAGAAGAGTTAGTTGATAAGGCTATTTATGATATCATATCACAATATATTTCAGATGATGCTATAAAACAGAATGTTCTTCGAATTATTACACGGCAAACCGAATATATAGATTGGGCCAATAAGGAAGCGACCATTAGTGATTTGAGGCGTAAAATCAAACGAAGCCTGTCTTTACAATCTATTAGTTCTGATGTCGCAACGCAATCTGCGCGTAATATGGTATCACAACTTGTTAACTTGTATGTGAAAAAATAACAATTATATGCACTTCACCGAAGATGATTTTGAAAACGCTATTCTCGAGTTGTTTCGAGAGCAATTAGGCTATGATTATGTGTACGGTCCCAATGTAATGCGCGACTATGCAGAACCGCTTTACGTGGAGGTGCTGGAGGCTGTGTTGCCGCAGATCAATCGTGGACTGCCACAGGCCGCTATTGACGAAGCTATGGTGAAAATTCGGACCTATGAGGGCGGAACGTTGGTACAGAAGAATGAATTGTTCACGGATTATTTGCAAAATGGCGTAGCTGTCAATTATTTCGATGGCCGCGAGCAATGTTCCGCAAATGTCCGGCTTGTCGATTACGATTCACCGTTACATAATCGGTTTACGATCGCTAATCAATGGACGGTCGATGGGCACTCGGTAAGGCGTGCGGATATGATCGTATTTGTCAATGGATTGCCGCTGGTGGTGGTCGAACTCAAATCGCCATCGCGTGAGAATACAGACGTGTCGGAAGCTTATGCACAATTGCGTAACTATATGCAGGAGATTCCGTCACTCTTTATCTATAACGCTTTTTGTGTGATGAGCGATCAGGCGATGACTAAGGCGGGGACGATCACAGCGGGTGAAGACCGTTTTATGCAGTGGAAAACGGTAGATGGGAGTTATGAAGATACCCATAGCGCGAATTTCGATGTGCTTTTCGCGGGAATGTTCGAAAAAACGCGGTTTGTTGAATTGTTGCGGAATTTTGTTTGTTATTCGAAAGACGGTAAACAGGATATTAAGATATTAAGTGCCTATCATCAGTTTTATGCCGTACACAAGGCTGTGCTTTCGACGGTTAAAGCAGCTGAGACAGATGGTCGGGGTGGCGTGTTTTGGCATACGCAGGGCAGCGGAAAGTCATTGTCGATGGTCTTTTTCGCCAAGCAGTTGCAGCAGGCGATGTCGTCGCCGACTATCGTCGTGCTGACAGACCGTAACGATTTGGACGGTCAGTTGTACCGGCAGTTCGCTTGTTGCAGGGATTTTTTGCGTCAGACACCCGTGCAGGCCGAAAGTCGGGCTCATCAGATCGGAAGAGCACACGTCTGAACTCCAGTCACGTCCGCACATC
>OMGS01000183.1_pt1 | contig 52806 bp, 46 predicted proteins | sample 1646081 | NCBI WGS metagenome assembly OMGS01 (sample SAMN05578591, study PRJEB25193) | human gut metagenome | biome: Human Microbiome; feature: human-associated habitat; material: feces | host: Homo sapiens | place: USA:Birmingham | reverse complement strand
AAAGCAGGTGAAATCTGACGTAGCGAGCGGGCAAAAAGGCATAGTGTCAACAGGCTCTAGCGGGCCGCCGGTGTGCCGTCCGGGTCGAGCCCTTGCTTCATGGCCCGGCGCACCGCCTCCACCTTGGCGTGGATGTCCTGCGCGCCCACCAGTTCCGAGACCAGGGCGCAGCAGCGCGCGCCGTGGCGGGCCACGTCCGCGATATTATGTTCCTTGATGCCGCCGATGGCCACAAAAGGCAGCTCAATGTTGCGCGCCACCCACTCCAGATACTCGAAGCCCACCGGGTCCACCACGTCTTCCTTGGTCTGGGTGGCGAAGATGGGCCCCACCCCGATATAGTCCGCGCCCGCGTTCACGGCGGCCACGGCCTGCTCCGGCGTATGGGTGGACAGGCCGATGAGCATGTCCGGCCCCACCAGGCGGCGCACCTCAGGCACGGGCAGGTCTTCCTGGCCGATGTGCACGCCGTCGGCCCCCACCAGCATGGCGATGTCGATGTGGTCGTTGACGATGAAACAGGCCCCGGCCCTTTCGGTCAGGCGGCGCAGCAGGCGGCATTCCTCAAGCATCTTGCCGGCTTTGAGCTTTTTTTCCCGGTATTGCAGAATGCGCACCCCGGATTCCAGCAGGGCTCCGGCCACCACGGCCAGGGGACGGCCCAGGGAAAGGCGCGAATCGGTCAGGGCGTAAATGTCGGTACGGCCGGGCAGAATGGCGGGCATGGGGGGGTCTCCTTCAGGGTTTGCACGCCGCCCAGAGGCGGCGGATACAACTTTTCACAAAGCGTGCCGGGTGAAATGAGGTATGGGCCAGTTTGCGCGGCAGTTCAAAGCCGCGCGCGTCGAAATCTTCAGGCCGCAGCAACGGGTATTCCGCGCGCCAACCGGCTGTGGCGCAGCCTTCGGCCTTGCGCCGCTCCAGGGCCGCGCCCAGAGGCGTCCGGCCGGGCTCCAGGCCCAGCACGGCGCAGAGGGCTTCGTCCAGGGCCACGGCGGACGGGCTCGCGCCGATGAGCCCCAGGGCGAAGGGTCGCCCCCGGCTGGGACCGGTGACGTGCATGGCCCGCACGCCGTCGGCCAGCGCGGCCACCGGCGGCAGGGCCGCCCAGAGCGCGGCCAGGCAATCCGCGAAATAGTCGGGGTCGCGCCCTTCGCAGGTGTGGACCAGGGCTTTGCGCAGGCCGCTGACGCAGCCGAAACAGTTTTTCACCGCCAGGGTCAGCAGCATCTGGCTGTGGGCCTTGACCCTGGGCACGGAGAGAATCAGGTCGCACTCCAGGGCCCGCCGGGCCACCATGAAGCGCACGCCGCGCCCTTCAGGAGCTTCCGGCAGGGGCAGGCGCACGGGCACTGGCCGGTCCAGGGCGCGCACCTTGAGCTTCAGAGGGCGCAGGGCCGCTTCCAGGCCGATCTTGCGGGCCACGGCATCGGCGTGGCCGAAACCCGGCGAATCGGCCACCTCCACCCTGGCCTCCCGCTCCAACAGCCAGGCGCAGGCAGCGGCCGTCACTTCGGGAGCGGCGCAGGCCAGGGGCCGGGCAGTGAGCAGATTGGGCTTGACCAGCACGCGCAGGCCCACGCCCACGCGCGGCCCGGCGATCTCCAGGGCCTGGAACACGGCCTGCCGGAGACGCGGCGCGGCATAGTCCGGACAGGCCAGCAGAGCCACGGGCAGACCGCGCTCCACAGGGACGCGGGGCACGGCAAACGGGATGTCGGTCATGCGGCGACTATGCCGTCAGGGGCCCGATTTGTAAAGACAATCGTCCAGTCGCACAGCTCCGGCCGCCCTCCCGCCGCCGGGGGCGCTCTTTTCAAGCCGCCCCTCTTGGCGTAGAAACAGACAACCGCGTGAAGCGCGGGCCATAAGGATATAATACACTATGCGCCATTATTGTTTTTTGCTCATACTTTCGTTCTGTCTGCTGGCTCTGCCCGGCCTGCCGAACCCGGCCGTGGGCCCGGCCCTGGGGGCCGCGCCCCAGGCCACAGCCCCCAAGGCCGCCAAAACCGAAAAAAAGGACAAGGCTGACAAGGCAGCCAAAGCCGAGGACGCGGGCAAGGATAAAGCCGCCGAAGCCGCGCCGGCCCAGAAAGCCGAGGACGCCAAGGCCGAGGAAAAGCCCCTGCTCCCGGAGCATGACCCATGGGAAATGGTTTGGGCCGGTCAGCAGGACAGGCTTAATCAAATCAAGCAAATCGCCTCCAAGCTCAGCGACGGTTTCGCCGATGAGGCGGCCCATCTCACGGAAAAGGCCCAGCCCTTCGAAGAAGAGGCCCGCCGCCTGCTGGTGTTGACCAATACTTTCAAGAACTGGCCCAATCCCATGGAGGCCGTGAGCCGCCGCATCACGGTCACGGTCAACCAGGTAAACCAGGTGCTGGAGCCCATCCTGCTGGCCCGCTCCGAGGCCCAGGGCCTGCTGGAGCAGGTCAATTACATGGCCGACAGCCTGCCCGAGGATTTGCACGACGGGCGACTGAGCGCGGAAATGCGGAGCTACATTCAGGATATCGGCCAGGCCCGGCTGCGCCTCACCGCCGTGCTGGCGCAGTATAATTCGGCCCTGGCTCCCTCCCTGGCCCTGATCAAGCGTCTGGAGCAAACCCGGAAGGACATCAGCGCCCAACTGCCCGCGCTCTGGAAAGATTATTATCTGCAAAGCCCGGTGCCCTACTTCAGCCCCGAGGCCTGGGCCAATTTCGGCCAACAGATGATTTATTCCTACCAGGGCATGATGCTGCGCCTGCCCGTGGAGATGCCGGTCACCGTCAATCAGTGGAGCGCGGCGGCCCTGCGCTTCATCATCTGTCTGCTGTTCACCGGCGCGATCAGCCTGCTGTTCTACCGCCGTTGGATCAACCAGAATTCCAATCCCGTCAGCCGCCACATTTTCCGGGTCAGCCTGCCCTGGCTCTGCCTGGGGCTCTCCCTGCTGGGCAGTTCCCTGTCCGCCACGGGCGAATTTTACCGGCTCTTCCTGGCGCTGGGCAATCTTTCCATCATTCTGGGCCAGGTTTTCCTGGCCTGGGACCTGCGCCTGCTGAAATACCCGGACGTGGAACAGCAGCCCGCGCCCTTCCGGCGGCTGATGCCCCTGACCCTCTGTGCCTACGCCCTGCTTTACCTGCCGCTGACCAAGCCGCTGGTCCTGATGATCTGGATGAGTCTGGTCGTGGCCTCCCTGTTCTGGCGGCGGCGTTGGACCAAGGGCGACTACGGCTCCCTGCAACTGGAATCCAGCGTGCTGGACGGCGACTCCATCGTGCTCTGGCTCTGCCTGCTGCTGGCTATCTCCGGCCTGCATATCTACAGCATGGCCCTCTACCTGCTCTTTGTCTCCTGCTCCCTGGCTCTGGAACTCAGCCTGGGCGGCATGGCCCTGATCAGCAATATTAACGAGCATCTGCCCAAGGAAGGCGCGCGCGCCGCCCTGGCCCGCCTGCTGGTGGCCCTGGCCGCGCCCGTGGTGCTGGTGGTGGCCGTGGTGGGCGTGCTGCTCTGGGTGGGCACTCTGCCCGGCGGCATGTACCTGCTGAGCGAATACGTGCTCAAGGGCGTGAACGTGGGGGCCACCCAGTTCAACATCGTCCAGATCCTGCTGATCATCAGCGTGTTCTACCTCACGCGCACGGCCGTGGCCATGGGCTCGCGCTTTCTGGCAAAACTGCCCAAGCAGGGTTTGCAGATTGATTCGACCCTGATTCCGCCCATGCAGACAGCCTTCACCTACGCGGTGTGGGCCATCTTCGGCCTGTTCGTGCTGCGGGCCCTGGGCATGGAGCTGAGCAATCTGGCCATGGTGGCCGGCGGTCTTTCCGTGGGCATCGGCTTCGGCATGCAGACCATTGTGAACAACTTCCTCTCCGGCCTGATCCTGATCTTCAGCCGCACGCTCCAGGCCGGGGACGTGGTGGAAGTGGGAGGCACCACGGGCCGGGTGCGCAAAATCAGCGTGCGCGCCACCATGGTGGAAACATTCGACAATGCCCTCATCTACGTGCCCAACTCCGAATTCGTGGCCAGCCGCCTGATCAACTGGACGCGCAACAGCCGCACGGTACGGCGCGAAATCACGGTGGGCGTGGCCTACGGCTCGGATACGGCTCTGGTCATGAAGCTCTTGCTGTCCATAGCCAACGGGCACGAAAACGTGCTCAAGTACCCCACGCCCACGGTCACCTTCAATGATTTCGGGGCCAGCACCCTGGATTTCGTGCTGCGCTTCTGGGTCAAGGATTATGACGTGGGTGTGTCCACTTCCTCGGACATGCGCCTGGAAATCGAAAAACAGTTCCGCCAGCACCGTATTGAGGTGGCCTTCCCGCAGCTGGACGTGCACATCAAGGACATGCCGCCGCGCTTCAGGGCCCCGCAGGCCCAGGCCCGCGTCCGTGCGGCACGGCCCGCGCGGCGGCCGCGCCGTCGTCCGGCCCCGGCCGCGCCCGCCGGGGAAAATGCCGCCGGAAAAAGCGTGCAAATGGAAACAGAAACCAAGGAAAAGGACGTGCCGCAGACCGCCTGACGCATTTCGACCCTGTCGGCATCGCTGTCCCCCACCCGCAACCGGCAAAGGAGGCTGTAATGATCCGCCGCGCCCAGGAACGTGAAACGTGTGACAAGACCATGTTCGGCGGGCCGGGTATGGCCCATTTCACCAAGCTCCTGAACGAAACGGAATTCGAGGGCAAAGGACGGCTGTACAACCACGTCCTGCTCCGTCCCGGCGACGCCGTGGGCAAGCACCGCCACAACGGCGACTTTGAGGTTTTTTTCATCCTCAAGGGCGAAGGCCTCTATGACGACAACGGGTGCGAAGCCACGGTCAGGGCCGGGGATGTGACCGTCTGCCGCCACGACGAGGAGCACGCCCTGCTTAACAACGGCCCGGACGACCTGGAAATGATCGCCCTGATTCTCTATTCCGAAAAATGACAGCCACGACTGAAAAGGGGGCGGCCCTGAGCCGCCCCCTCCATTTCGCGGCAACGCCTTGCAGCACGGTCAACTTTCAAAATTAAATCGCTCAAGCGCTTCCGGCCTTCTTCTTTTTCCGGTTGACCACCCAGCCGATGACCCCGCCGATCAGGCCGCCGATCAGCGCGGCCAGCACCAGCTTGCCCGCGAAGGAATCCAGGTACGACGCCCAGGGCACGCTGTGGTCGATGTTCAGCTCCTTGAGGATTTCCCGGGCATGGGCTTTGGCCTCGCCCAGTTGCTCGGCCACGTTCTCGGCCGGGTTGAGAATCTGGTACTGGTTGACGATGACCAGCTTCCCCTGAGCCAGCAGATAGCTTGAAATCACGGCCTGCTTGTCCACTTCCCGCTGCCCGCCCGCGCGGCTTACCTGGTCCATGACCGCCATGAAGGAAAGGCTGGTGTCGCTGCTGTCGAAAACGCCCAGCGTGTCAATGTCGCCGATGCTCATGCTGCCGTCGCCGGTCTTGCCCAGCACGCTGTTGATCTTCTTTTTAAGCGTTGTCTTCAACTGCTCCTGCGCCTTGGTGATGCCTTTTTTCACCTCGGCGAAATCCTTTATGCTCAGATTTTTGTCCGCAAGCGGCCGCAACGTGGAAATGATGAAATATTTTTCCAGGCGCTGCCCGTTGGGGTCCACGAATTTTTTGTGGCTTTCCTCGTCCACGTAAAGCGCCAGGATCCGCATGGTCTTGGGCGAAATCCCGGCCAGGAATTCGCGCACACTGAGATAGGGCTCCTTGTCGCCTGGCAGATAGCCTTGCGGCACAGTGTAACTGATGCTCTCGCCCCCGATGTCCAGGCTTGCCGCGTGCGTGGTCACGGCCAGCAACAGGCAGACGGCGCAGGCGAACAGAATTTTCTTCATGACGGTTTTTCCTTTTCCGGTAATAAGGGCACGCGTGAGTCACTCTCCGCCGTTGGGCAGCGGCACTGCTTCGCACATTGAGCCCGCCGCGTTACGGCGCGGCCCGTTCGTCTTCCAACACGCGCCCGACGGGGATGTTCCGGAACATCCGCGCCGAGCGCGTGTCAGCGGGTCTTTAGAGCAGATTAACTTTGAAATTTTACAAATTTCAAAGTTAATCTGCTCTAATACTGGATATACGCCACGTGCGTCTGCAAGTATTCCAGAAGGCCGTGCTTGCCGTCAGCGCCGCCGATGCCGGACTTGCGCCAGCCCGCATGGAAGCCCTGCATGCCTTCGAAGTTTTCGCGGTTGACGTAGGTCTCGCCGAACTTGAGACGGTTGACGGCCTCCATGGCCAGGGAAACATTGCGCGTGTAGATGGATGAAGTCAGACCGTATTCGCAGTCGTTGGCCAGGGCAATGGCCTCGTCGAAATCGCGGAAGGTCAGCATGGGCAGCACCGGCCCGAAGATCTCCTTGCGCACGATTTCCATATCCTGGCGGCAATGGCGCAAGAGCGTGGGCATGTAGAAATAGCCCGTCTTCCTGTCCGCGGGCGCGCCGCCCGTGACCGCCTCCGCGCCGTCGGCCCTGGCCCGGCGGACCATGCCCTCAATTTTCGCCAATTGCTCGGCATTGATCTGGCTGCACATGTCCGGCGCGGGTTCGTCAAAGGGATCGCCCAGGCGCACGGCCTCAAAAGCCCTGACCAGTTTTTCCGCAAAGGCGTCGGCAATGCTCTCGTGCACATAGACCCGCTCGGCGCAATTGCAGACCTGGCCGCTGAAGATCACCCGCGAGGCCGTGACGGCCTTGGCCGCCAAGTCCAGGTCCGCGTCCGCGCAGACGATGGCCGGGGCCTTGCCGCCCAGTTCCAGCGAAACCTTGGTGATATTGGCCGCGCCAGCCGTGATGATGCGCTGCCCGGCCTCCACGCTGCCGGTGAGGGAAACCATGTCGGTCAACGGGCTTTTGGCCAGGGCCTCGCCCAGGCGCGCCCCGCCGCCGGTAACCACGTTGAGGATGCCCCTGGGCAGATCAAGCCCGGCGGCGATCTTGGCGAATTCCATGACCGTGACCGGGGCCACGCTGCTGGGTTTGACCACCACGGCACACCCGGCCAGCAGGGACGGGGCCACCTTGCGAGCCGTGACGAAGAGCGGGAAATTCCAGGGGCAGATGCCCGCCACCACGCCGATGGGCTGGCGGTAAAGCAGAATGTTTTCGCGCGGGCGGTCGCTCTGGATGATCTCGCCTTCGTAGATCCGGGCCCAACCCGCGTAGTAGTCGAAATACTCAGCGGTGAAATCCACTTCCACCTGGGCCAGGGGCAGGGTTTTGGCCTGTTCCTCGGCCAGGATGGCGGCCAGTTCGGTCCGCCGACCGCGAATGCCCTCGGCCAGTTTTTTCAGCGCTGTGGCGCGTGTGGGCGCGGGCAGCGCGGCCCAGGCGTCCTGCGCGGCGCGCGCGGCCTCCAGCGCGGCCTGGGCGTCTTCCGCCCCGCCGTCCGGCACCTGGGCCATGATTTGGCCGCTGGAAGGATTTTCCACATCAATCATGCCCTCGCCGGGCCTGCTGACCAGTTCGCCGTTGATGAATTGTTTATACGTGCGCATGGGCGTTCTCCTTGAAAAGGTTTTCGATATGAAAGAGGACGGCACCCCGTTGGAGCGCCGAAACGGCGGCGGCCGCGCCTTGCTCCCTGAAAATTCTGGCCCGGATGGCCGCGATGTCCGCCTTGTCTATTCTCCGCGTGATATTGACCCAGACGGCATGAAAACCGTAGCCGCCCTCAAGCATTTCCTTCTTGGCCTGTTCCTTTGTCCAGCCCTGAAAAACCACCCGGTACATGGCCATGATCAGGCCCGTCCTGTCCGCACCGTGCCGACAGTGCACCAGGATGGGCTTGGGCGCGTCGTGGATGATGCGCAATGCGCTGATGATATCCTCATCATGGGTGTTCCAGGAGTGCATGGGCACATTTCTGAGCAGCAGGTCCCCGCTTTTGTCCAAGGCGTCATCCCTGTTGGGGGAGCGCAGGGACAGGACGGTTTTGATGCCCAGGTTTTCCGCGCTGCGCAGGCCCTCTCCCTCGGGCTGGCCGGAGCGATAGACTTCGGAATCCACCCGGTAAAGATTGGGGAGCCCTTCCGCCCGCACGGGCTCGGCCCATCGGCTGTCCCTCTGAACGGCCTCGGCACGGGGATCAGGCGTGTTTACGGCGTGCAGCGCGTATCCAACGATCGCCGCCAACAGCAGCGACAATAAAACCGCTTTTGCCAAAACTCGCATCTATCTCTCCCGCCGGGCTCGCGCCCGGCCCGCATTTCGATTCCGAGGCAGATACGCTTTGAAATTAGGCTCAGTCCTCATTAAAACGCCGCCCGCGAAAAGCTGAATTTTTTCGGGCAGCAAGGCGCAAAGAAAAAATTGGGCGAAGCCGTATTGAACATACCGTGAGGCCAATTTCTTTTTTGCAACGCCGCTGTACGGAAAAAGACGGCTTTGCAGCAGGCGCTTTAATGAGGGCTGAACCTAGGTCCGGGTTCAAAGCATACGCGACCCTCAAGCTGCGGCGGGAGCGTGGTCCCACCTTATTTGCAAACATACCTCCATAGCGGCAAAGCCGTAAAGAGCGCGACCCCCCTCAAACGACACCCCAATCCCCGGTTCCGTAGTTCCGTGATTCCGTGGTTCGCCGCTTGTCAGACGGGCAGAAGACGGAACACGAAACCGGAGAATTATCACAGTCCGGTCCTGCGGCAACTTCGAACGTGTCAATTCTTAACGTTACTCCGCTCTATGGCCGGGTATTTTCCTTCCTGTAGCTGATGTGGTTCTTGCGACTGCAATAATAGCCGACGCCCAGGACGATAAACCAGAGAGGCGTGGCCAGCAGCGCCATTCTGGTGTCGTGCTCAAGCGCCATCAGGACAAGGATGCCGATAAAGAACGCCAGGACAGCCCCGCAGGAAAACAGGCCGCCGGGCAGCTTGAACCTGGATGCCGCATGGCGCTCGGGATGCTTCTTGCGATACACATAATAGGCCGCCATGATCATTGACCAGATGAAAACAAAGCACACTGACGAAACCGACGTCATAATCGTGAATGCGGACATGATGGTGGGCATGATGATCAGCATGGACGCGCCGAGCAACAGGCAGATACAGGAAAACAGCAGTCCGTCGGCGGGCACCCGGCGGGATGAAAGCCTGCCGAATCTTCGTGGAGCCACCCCTACAAGCCCCAGGCCGTAAAGCATGCGGCTTGTGGAATAGATGCCGCTGTTTGCCGAGGACGCCGCGGACGTCAGCACCACAAAGTTGATGATGCTGGCCGCGGCCGGAATGCCCACGGCCACAAAGGTGTTCACAAAGGGGCTGCTCTGGCTGTCGATGTCCGACCAGGGCGTGATGCACATGATGGCAAGCAGCGCAAAGACATAGAAAAAGACGATACGGTAGGGAATGGTGTTGATGGCTCTGGGCAGGCTGGTTTCAGGGTCCTTGGCTTCCGCGGCGGTGGTACCGATAAGCTCAATGCCGACAAAGGCGAACAAAGCGATCTGGAAACCGGCGAAAAATCCGAAAACGCCCTTGGGGAACCACCCCCCATACGCCCACAGGTTCGCCACGGATGCCGTATGCCCGGAAACGGAAGAGGTAAAGCCCGTGAGCACCATGTACACGCCCACAGCGATAATAGCCAGGATGGCCATTACCTTGATGGAAGCGAACCAGAACTCCATTTCACCAAACAGGTTCACGGAAACGAGGTTCAGGCCCATGATCAGGAGCACCACCAGAATCGACGGAACCCAGACGGAGATGGCCGGAAACCAGAAATGGAAGTATGAGGCGATGGCGATGACGTCCGCCGTGCCTGTCACCACCCAGCAGAACCAGTACGTCCATCCGACGAAAAAACCCGCCCACGGGCCGATGATGTCCTCGGCCATGTCCATGAAGGATTTGTAGCGCAGGTTGGAAAGCAGCAGTTCGCCCATGGCGCGCATGGCCAGGTAGATAAACGCGCCGATGATCATGTAGACAAAAACGATGGACGGCCCGGCGAGATTGATGGTTTTGCCCGAGCCCATGAAAAGGCCGGTGCCGATGGCGCCGCCGATGGCAATAAGCTGGATATGCCTCTGGCTCAAACCGCGCTTGAGCGCGTGCGGTGGATCCTGCCCGTCGGGGTTGACATGATGCTCGCTCATTCTGTTTTTCCTCAATGGCGGCAATCGGTTGTCACCCTCCCGTCCTGAGCATGCCAAACTGCCGGACATAGGTCGAGAAAAAAGAATCCGGCGGAAGCACGCTTTCCGTCAACACCGTGACGGGAAACGTCCCTCCGCCGGAATGCGATTGTGGCTCCGGGCTCTGGACTAGTGTCTGATTGCAAAGATTTCGAGCACGTTATGCTCTCAATTTTCGCTGAGTCACAGCGGCTACGCCTCGTCCCCCATGCGAAAATCCACGCGGATCTTGTACAGCTTGGTGGCCGGCAGATTGAGGATGCTCACGCCGGTGCGCGCGCTGATGCCGTCCAGAATGGCCTGGCTCTCCTCGCGCGAAGGGCTGATCAGGGTGAACCAGACATTGTAGCTGTGCTCGCGCAGATAATTATGGGTCACGCCGGGCTGGGCGTTGACCTCGGCAATAAAGGCGTCCAGCTTGTCCTCGGGCACCTTGGACGCGCAGAGCGTGGACACGAAGCCCAGTTTGGCGGACTGGAAATTGGCCCCCAGCCGGCGGATGATCTTAGTGCACCGCAGGGCGTTGACGGCCTCCAGAGCTTCCTCTTCGCCGACGCCGACTTGCTGCCCGATGACGGCATAAGGACGCGGCGCAAGCGGAAAGTCCGTTTGGATGATGTCGAGAATCTTTTTTTGGGTTTCCGTTAATTCCATGAGCTTATTCCCCTCGGGAGCGCTTTGTTTTTTTCCAAACAATGACGACGCCGACAACCAGCATGAAGCCATAGGCCAAGGTGCCCCACCACCTTCTCAGAAAGGAACTGAAACTGCGGAACTTATCCCTCACGGCAACGCCGAAGTCCTCCGATCCCTTGCCGCCTCGGCGGATGTGCAGCGCCTCAAGGCGATTTTTTGAACTGTTCCAGATGGTCGCCAGTTGCGCCTGAATGTCTTTCAAGGGGTTGAGGGCATGGAACTGATGTACGTTAAGAATTTTTCCCTGAGCCAGCATGACTGTGACGAAATCAACCATGCGCAACGGCGTCTTTACGTCGTCGAAAATCTCGAGCTTTTCCTCGGCAAAGAGATAAGTCAGGCTGACGTCATCGCTTTCCGCGATGCCCAGCATGATGTGACCTGTTTTCTCGGCTTCGTCGGGCGCGGGCACATGACCCAGGCGCGCCACTTTGTCATCGTAGTCTTCTCCCAAGCTTCCCAACTGGTTCTGAAAGCTGACGCCAATCTTATAAAAATTTCCGGCATGCAGAAGAATTTCTCGATGCTCGGCACTTTTCCAAGTAAAGAGTTTTTGCTCCATACGCAACGTGGTGATGCAAACGGCATCGCGGAGATCCACCTTGCCTGTCCCGCTCAACGCGCTTTCTTCCGCCGTACTCCGGGGAACATAGACGGCCAGGAGCCGTTCAGTCGGCAGCTTCTCGAAGGGCAGCCTGCTTCCCGGCGACCCGCTTTCCAGTCCGAGCCAGAACCTGTCCACGCCCAAGATATACCCATGCGGAATACTGTGCCGGATGGTCTGGTTGCCCACCACGAGCGGGGGACCATCATCCTCGGCGCACGCGCACAGAAGCAGCGCCAGCGCGCACACGGCAAGCCGAAGCGCCCCGTGCGGCACTGACATGTATTCTTGCGCCATGCGCCTTGAGCCTCCCGCCATATTTTTTCCCGGAATGTACCGCGCCAAAGAGCTCCGTCTTGCTCAAGCCTTGCGCGGCACGTAGGTGCACAGGGGCTCAGGCCCCATATGGTCGCCGCTCATGCTCTGGGCGCGGGCCCGGCAGCCGCCGCAAACCTTGTGAAACTCGCAGACGCCGCATTTGCCCGTGTAACAGGACTGGTCGCGGAACTGACGAAAGTATTCGCTCTTGCGCCAGATCTCCGGGAAGGGCGTTTCGCGCACATTGCCGCAGTTGAGCTCCAGATACCCGCAGGGCTGCACCTGGCCGGTATGGCTGATGAAGCAGAAACCCGTGCCGCCCAGACAGCCCCTGGTCATGGCGTCCATGCCGAAGGTTTCAGGCGTGACGCTCAGGCCTTCCTCACGCGCGCGCTGGCGCATGATCCGGTAATAGTGCGGCGCGCAGGTGGCCTTGAGGTGCATGTTTGTGCCCTTGCGGAAATCATACAACCAGTGCAGCACGTCCTCGTATTCCTGCGCGGTGATGACCTGATCCGCCAAACCCGAGGCCCGGCCCATGGGCACCAGCAGAAAGATATGCCAAGCCGCCGCGCCGATGCGCTCGCAGAGCTCGAAGATCTTCTTGAAGCTGCTCAGGTTGTTGCGGGTCACCGTGGTGTTGATCTGAAAGGGCACGCCCACGTCCTTGAGATAGCCGATGCCGCGCATGCTGTCCTCAAACGCGCCGGGTACGCCGCGAAAGGCGTCGTGACTGGCCGCGTCGGCCCCGTCGATGGAAATGGAGCAGCGCTCCACGCCCGCCTCTTTGATCCGGCGGGCGCTTTCCGGGGTGATCAGGGTGCCGTTGGGCGAAAAGGCGCAGGTCAGGCCTTTGGCGTGGGTATAGGCCACCAGTTCATAGACGTCCGGCCGCATCATGGGATCGCCGCCGGTGAAGATGATGATGGGATTGCCCACCTGGGGAAACGTGTCGATGAGCGCCTTGGCCTCGTCCGTGGACAGCTCGCCGGGATACGGCTCTGGGTGAGCCTCGGCCCGGCAGTGCTTGCAGGCCAGGTTGCAGGAGCGGGTCACTTCCCAGGCGACCAGACGGCAGACCGGACTGCCGTCTTCCAGAACGCGGGCGGGCATGCCCGGCGCATTGCCAGGCTCACTCCCCGGATGGCCGCCGGGATGGCCTTCAGGCATGGCTCCCGGATGCCCGCCGTGTTGCTCGTGTCCGTGCATCAGCGCGCCAGCCTTTGCCTCAGGATTTCCTCGGCGAAATAGGTGATGATCATGTCCGCGCCCGCCCGCTTGAGGCCCAGCAGGCTTTCCAGCATGACCGCGCGCTCGTCGATCCAGCCGTTGAGCCCGGCCGCGCGGATCATGGCGTATTCGCCGCTGACCTGATAGGCGCAGAGCGGCACTTCCACATGCTCGCGCACCAGGCGGATGATGTCCCCGTACGGACCGGCGGGCTTGACGATGAGCGCGTCCGCGCCTTCGGCCAGATCCGCGTGAGCTTCAATGAGCGCCTCGCGGGCATTGCCGGGGTCCATCTGATAGGACTTGCGGTCCCCGGCGGCCGGGGCGGATTCCGCCGCGTCGCGGAAAGGACCGTAATAGGCAGAGGCGTACTTCACGGCATAGGACATGATGGGCAATTCCTTGAGGCCGCCCTCGTCCAGGGCCGCGCGGATAGCCGCCACGCGCCCGTCCATCATGTCCGAGGGGGCCACCATGTCCGCCCCGGCGGCCGCGTGGCTGACGGCCGTCTTGGCCAGCAGGGGCAACGTGGGATCATTGAGCACCGCGCCGTCGGGCATCAGCACGCCGCAGTGGCCGTGGCTCATGTATTCGCAGAGGCAGACGTCGGTGATGACGATGAGTTTGGGCCAGCGCTCCTTGAGGCGGCGCACGGCCTGCTGCACGATGCCGTCCTCGGCGTAGGCCGAGCTGGCCTTTTCATCCTTTTCGGCCGGAATGCCGAAGAGCAGCACGGACATCAGACCCGCGTCCACGGCCTTTTCCACCTGCTTTTCCAGTTCCGCCGGCGAAAGCTGGTACTGGCCGGGCATGGAAGCCACTTCTTTGCGGAAAGATGCGTCTTCGGTTTCCACCACAAAGTAGGGCATGATCAGGTCTTCCACCAGCAAAGGCGGAGTTTCACGCACCAAGGTGCGGAGTTCCGGGGTCCAGCGCAGCCGACGGCCGCGATGAAATGCAGTAGTCATGATTTTTTCCTTATATATGCCGGGCGACCATCCACCCACCAAGCCGGGCCGCGCGGTTTAACGCCGCCAGCGGACAAAAGGCCGTCTTACAGGCCGATCTCTTCATCGGTGAGATAACACGCCGGATCCTGCGCCCATTCGTCGCCGTAAAAAGCCTCGGCCCGAGCCCGGAAGTTGCCGCCGCAGATGTTCAGATATTTACATTTCGCGCAACGCCCGCCCACATAGACCTTTTTGTTCTTGAGCTTGTGCAGCAGTTCGATGTCCGGGTCGTCCCAGATCTGGGAGAAGGGGCGCTCCAGCACATTGCCGAAGACGTGCTCGCGCCAGAACTGGTCGGCGTGCACCTTGCCGTCCCAAGAGATACAGCCGATGCCCCGGCCTGAATTGTTGCCCTCGTTATACTGCAACAATTCAAAGACTTCCTCGGCCCGCTTGGGGTCTTCACGTTTCAGGCGCATCCAGACGTAGGGGCCGTCGGCATGGTTGTCCACGGTGAGAATTTCCTTGGGATGGCCCGCGTCGAACAGGGCGCGGGTTTCATCCATGATCAGGTCCAGCACGGCGCGGGTTTCGGCGTGATCCAGGTCTTCCTTGATCAGTTCCGATCCCCGGCCCGAATAGACCAGATGGTAAAAGCAGGCACGCGGCACTTCCAGATCCTTGAGCAGACGGAAGATGCCGGGAATTTCCGCCACATTGCGTTTGTTGATGGTGAAGCGCAGGCCTACCTTGAGGCCTTCGGCCTGGCAGTTGGCAATGCCCTGCAGGGCTTTTTTGAACGCGCCGGGCACACAGCGGAAATGGTCGTGCACATCTTCCATGCCGTCCAGGGAAATGCCCACGTAGGAAAGGCCTACTTCTTTGAGTTCGCGCGCCTTCTGGGGCGTGATCAGGGTGCCGTTGGTGGAGACCACCGCGCGCATGCCCTTGCCGGTCGCATGGCTGGCCAGCTCCACCAGATCCTTGCGCACCAGGGGTTCGCCGCCGGAAAAAAGCATCACCGGCGCGCCGAAGGCCGCCAGGTCGTCGATCATGGCCTTGGCCTGTTCGGTATTGATATCATCCGTGCCGTCCACTTCCACGGCATGGGCATAGCAGTGCACGCACTTGAGGTTGCAGCGCTGGGTCATGTTCCAGACAATGACCGGTTTCTTGTCCTTGGAGAATTGCAGCAGATGCGAGGGGAGTTTGCCGGATTCACGGCCGTAGCGCAGTGCGTCCGAAGGTTCCACCTGTCCGCAGTACAGTTTTGAAATGCCTATCATGGAACATGTCCTTATTTTTCAATCAGAGTTTTCAGTACGGCAAAGGCCTCGTCAATGCCCTCGGGCTTGGTGCCGCCCGCCTGGGCCAGATCCGGGCGGCCGCCGCCCGCGCCGCCGCAGGGCGCGGCCACTTCCTTGATCAGGGCCGGAGCCGTGAAGCGGACGTGCAAATCTTTGGAGACATAGAGCAGCAGGCCCACCTTGCCCTCTTCCACCGTGGCCAGGCAGGCCACCCCGGTGCTGGAAAGGCGCGATCGCACGTCGTCCATGATCTCGCGCAGGGCCTTGACCGGCACGTTTTCCAGACGCGCGGCCAACAGGCGCACGCCGTTGATCTCCTCGGCCCGGCGCAGCAGGTCCGCGCCCGTCACAGGCGCGGCGGCGGCCTTTTCCGAGGCCTTGCGCATTTTCTTGACTTCCGTCTGCAAGGTCTGTACGCGCTCGGCCAGCTGACCGGGTTTGGATTTGAGCAGACCGGCCAGGGCCGCAGTTTCGGCGCGCTGTTCCACAGCCAGGCCGTAAGCGTTCCAGCCGGTGACAGCCTCAATGCGGCGGGTTCCGGCGGCCACGCCGGTTTCAGCCACGATCAGGAAGGAGCCGGCCTGGCCGGTGCGGCTGAGATGGGTGCCGCCGCAGAGTTCCACGGATTCGGGCTCCCGGCCTTCGCATCCCACAGTAAGTACACGCACGGTTTCGCCGTATTTCTCGCCGAACAGGGCCATAGCCCCTCCGGCCAGGGCTTCCTCGCGCGACATTTCGCGCGCGGCCACCGGCAGATCGGCCATAATGGCGCGGTTGACGTCGCGTTCCACGGTGGCCAGCTCCTCCGGGGTCAGGGCCGCAATATGCGAAAAGTCGAAACGCAGGCGCCGGCTGTCCACCAGGGAACCGGCCTGCTTGACGTGCGTGCCCAGCGTCCGGCGCAGGGCCGCGTGCAGCAGATGGGTGCAGGTATGGTTGCGGGCAGTGGACTGACGGCTGTCCGCGTCCACGCTGAGAGTCGCTTCCTGCCCCAGATGCACTTCGCCGCGCAACACTTCGATTTCATGGACAATGAGATCCGGCGCGGGCTTGCGGGCGGTCAGCACTCCGGCCTCGCCCGACACGACGGCAAGCAGCCCGGCGTCGCCCGCCTGGCCGCCGGATTCGCCGTAAAACGGCGTTTTTTCCGTGACGGCAAAGCCTGTTTCGCCTTCGCCCAGGTGGTCCACGGGCACGCCCCCGGCGTCCAGCAGAGCCGTGACCGGACTTGCGGCCGTAAGGCTTTCATAGCCCACAAAGACGCTGCGCAGACCGTCGTCGGCCAGCTTTTTGAAGGCCGCGTCGCCCTCGCCCGCGCCCTGGCCCAGCAGGCCGCCCTTTTTCTGGTGCTCGCGGGCGCGTTCGCGCTGTTCGCGCATGTGGGCCTCAAAGCCCGACCCGTCCGCCGTAAAGCCGCGCTTGCCCGCCACGTCCGTGACGATGTCCAGGGGGAAACCGTAAGTATCGTAGAGCTTGAAGCAGAATGCGCCCGGGATGACAGTCTGCCCGGCGGCTTCCAGGCGTTGCAGCTCTTCTTCCAGCAGGTGCAGGCCCTTTTCCAGGGTCAGGGAGAAGCGCTGTTCCTCCTCGAAGACCGCGCGGTCGATGAAGTCCGCGCTCTCCAGAAGATCGGGATAGGCCTCGCCCATGACTTCCGTGACCTTGCGGGCCACCTTGTGCATGAAGGGTTCATGCACGCCCATGAGCGTGGCGAAGCGCAGGGCCCGGCGGATCAGGCGGCGCAGCACGTACCCCCGGTTTTCATTGGAGGGCAGCACGCCCTCGGCGATGAGAAAGGCGGCGGAACGGCTGTGGTCGGCAATGACGCGCAGGGCCGTGTCCACGTCGTTGGTGTCCGGCGCGCTGAAGCTGTAGGTCACGCCCGCCAGCCCGGCCGCGTACTGGATGATTTCCTGAAAGAGGTCGCAGTCGAAATTGGAGCGCTTGCCCTGGCAGACCGCGGCGATGCGCTCCAGGCCCATGCCGGTGTCGATGTTGGGCGCGGCCAGCAGGGCGCGGCTGCCGTCGGCGGCCTGATCGAACTGGGTGAAGACCAGGTTCCAGATTTCCAGAAAGCGATCGCAATCGCACTTGCCGATGCCGCAGTCCGGCCCGCAGGACATGTCCTCGCCCTGATCAATATAGATTTCGGAACAGGGGCCGCAGGGGCCGGTGTCGCCCATGGTCCAGAAGTTGTCCTTCTCACCCATGCGGATGATGCGCGCGTCGGTAAGCCCGGCCACGTCCTTCCAGATCTCGGCGGCCTCGTCGTCCTCGCGGAAGACCGTGACCCAGAGTTTTTCCTTGGGCAGTTGCAGTTCTTCGGTCACGAACTGCCAGGCCCAGGCAATGGCCTCGCGCTTGAAGTAGTCGCCGAAGGAAAAATTGCCCAGCATCTCGAAAAAGGTGTGGTGGCGCGCGGTGCGGCCCACGTTTTCCAGGTCGTTGTGCTTGCCGGACACGCGCAGGCATTTCTGACAGGAAGCCGCGCGGGTGTAGGCGCGCTTTTCCTCGCCCAGAAAGAGCTTTTTAAACTGGACCATGCCCGCGTTGGTGAACAGAAGGCTGGGGTCATTGGGTGGGATCAGCGGCCCGGAAGGCACGATTTCGTGCCGGTGGCGCAGAAAAAAATCCAGATAACGGCGGCGGATTTCTTGGGCAGTCAGCATACGGGCTCCGTGGCGGCTGCGCCCGGCCGAAACTGCAACGGCCGGGGAAAGGATTACGGCCGGGGGATGCCCCCGGGTCCAGGCTGATGACAAAGTCCGCTTCGCGGCCCTTGCGCCGCCAGCGGCGGCGGAGCCGCCGGGCGGAAAGACACGAAAATCGCTCGCGTTGACGTTGTCAGCGCTCTTTGGCCGGGGGATGCCCCCGGCCTCAAACTACTCGTATTCCGGCGTGGCCGGGGAATCCAACGGGGCGGCGCCTTCGTCCAGATCCTCGGCGTTGGGCGTGAACTCCTTGGGATGCATGCCCAGGAATTCGATGACCTTGGCCTCAATCTGATTGCGCAGATCCAGGTTTTCATCCAGCAGGGCGCGCACCTTTTCCCGGCCCTGGCCCAGCTTTTCGGAACCGAAAGCGAACCATGAGCCGCTCTGCTCGACGATCTTGGCCTCAATGCCCAGATCCAGCAGCTCGCCGGAGCGTGAAATGCCCTGGCCGTACAGGATGTCAAAGGTGGCGATGCGGAAAGGCGGGGCCACCTTGTTCTTGACCACCTTGACCTTGGTGCGCGAGCCGAAGGCTTCGTCCTTGTCCTTGAGGGTCTGGATGCGGCGGATGTCCATGCGCACCGAGGAGTAGAACTTGAGCGCGTTGCCGCCGGTGGTGGTTTCAGGGCTGCCGTAGCCCTGCACGCCGATCTTCATGCGGATCTGGTTGATGAAGATCACCGAGGTGCGCGATTTGTGGATGGTGCCGGTGAGACGGCGCATGGCGTGGGACATGAGCCGGGCATGGCCGCCCACCTGGGTTTCGCCCATGTCGCCTTCCAGCTCGGCCTGGGGAATCAGGGCCGCCACCGAGTCGATGACCACCATATCCACCGCGCCGGAGCGCACCAGCATGTCCGCGATGTCCAGGGCCTGTTCGCCGTAATCCGGCTGGGAGATGAGCAGTTCGTCGGTGTTCACGCCCAGGCGCCGGGCATAGGCCACATCCAGGGCGTGCTCGGCGTCCACAAAGGCGCAGGTGCCCCCCAGCTTCTGACATTCGGCGATGATGTGCAGGGTGAGCGTGGTTTTGCCCGAGGATTCGGGCCCGAAAATTTCCGTGACGCGCCCGCGCGGAATGCCGCCCACGCCCAAGGCCAGATCCAGGCCGATGGAACCCGTGGGAATCACGGGAATGTCCACCTGCACGTCGTCGGATAATTTCATCACCGCGCCCTTGCCGTATTTGCGCTCAATGGTGGACAGCGCTGTGCTCAGGGCTTCGGCGCGGGCGTCTTCAGGGCTCAAGGCCGGTTTTTTGGCCATACTGCTGTTGCTCCAGGTAAAAGATATCTCAAGCATCGGCATGGCCGACGCAACCAAGACTCATAAAAAGGCTCTCGCTCTCCGCCCGGAAGGCGCCCCACAGAGGCATCATGTGCCGCACGCGGCATGACTTGCGAAGACGAAAAACGGCGCAAATGCCGCCACGCGGCCTTTGCCGTCAGTCCGGATATTCAAGCGCACCATAATAACAAAGCACCCGGCGCAAGGCAAATCCCCTCCCGCCCTGTGGCTTGCCGCATTCTAACTTAACAGAGATAATTATCAATAGCTGGAATGCCGGACTTTTCCGAGCGAAAGCCTTGCCTTTGGGCGCGTCCTTCGCGTACAAAGCCGGGCATGACTGCAACGCCGGACGTTATCGTACTTTTTTCCGGCGGCCTGGACAGCATCCTGGCCGCCAAACTGCTGGAGGACCAGGGCCTGAAGGTGCGCTGCCTGCACTGTGTCTCGCCCTTTTTCGGGGATGAAGCCGCGTTGCCGCGCTGGCGGCGGCTGCATAATCTGGACATCGCCAGCCTGGACGTCAGCGAGGATTTCGCGGCCCTGCTGCGCCGCCGCCCCGTTCACGGTTTCGGCAAGGTCATGAACCCCTGCGTGGACTGCAAGATCCTGCTGCTGCGCCACGCCCGCCTGTACATGGAGGCCGTGGGGGCGCGCTTGCTGGCCTCGGGCGAGGTGCTGGGCCAGCGCCCCATGTCCCAACGCCGCGACACCCTGCATGTGATCCCGCGCGACGCGGACGTGACCGGCCTGCTGCTGCGCCCGCTCTGCGCCCGGCTGCTGGCCCCCATCCCTGCCGAGGAAAGCGGCCTGGTGGACCGCACGCGCCTGCTGTCCATTTCCGGGCGCGGGCGCGGGGAACAACTGGCCCTGGCCGAGCGCTTCGGCCTTCAAGAAATTCCCACGCCCGGCGGCGGCTGCCGCCTGACCGAGCGGGAAAACGCCCGGCGCTACTGGCCCGTGCTCACACGCCGCGCCGACGCCGCGCCGTCCCTGGCGCGGGATTTCGCCCTGGCGAATCTGGGGCGGCAATTCTGGCGGCAGGACGACGGGCGCGACTACTGGCTCAGCGTGGGCCGCAACAACACGGACAACAAACGTCTGGCAGCGGCCGCCGGACCGGACGACGCCCTGCTCAGCCTGACGGGCCTGCCCGGCCCTCTGGGGCTGGCACGCCACGGCGCGACTTGGCCGCGTCCCTTGCTGGAGGAGGCCGCCGCCCTGACCGCCTCATATGCCCCCAAGGCCGTGGCCGTCGGCGGACTCACCGCCCTGCGCGCTTCCTGGAAGAACGGCGGCATGGAACTGACCGTCCCGCCGCAACGCGCGGGCACGCCCTGGTCCGAGCCTTCATGGGAAGAGGTGCGGGCCGAAATCCGGGAAGAAGCGCGCCTCAGGCGGGAAATGCCGCCCCGTGCCGCCCCCGGGGCCTGAACCGCGCCGGTGGAGCGCGCGGGCACGACCTTCCCTCTCTGAAGACGACGGCTCTTTACAAAAGAGCCTTTTGCAGCTATACATTCCTATTGCAACCTAAGAGAAGTTTATATGCCGAACCGATATCGCGCATGCGATACAACCCGGCCGGAGGATATATGGATCACAAGGACCTTGAATTTTTCCGCAAACTCCTGTCCGACATGCTGGAGGAAGCCCAACAGAAGGGCGACAGCACCATCGAGGAGTTGACCGACAGCAATGAAGTCTTCGCCGACCCGGCGGACCGGGCCACGGCCGAATCCGACCGCGCCTTTACCCTGCGCATCCGCGACCGCGAACGTCGTCTGATCCGCAAGATTCAGGCCGCCCGGCAGCGCATCGACGACGGCACCTACGGCATCTGCGAGGAATGCGGCGATGAAATCAGCATTCCCCGTCTCAAAGCCCGGCCGGTGACGCGTCTGTGCATCAACTGCAAGGCGAAGCAGGAAGAAGACGAACATCTTCGCGGGGATTAAGGCGGCCGCGTAAAACGCGCCTTTTGCCATCTGGACAGCGTCAGCGGACCGGCGTGGCCCGGGTCTGTACTGTTTTGTACTATCCCCGAGCCACGCCGGTCCGCTTTCTTGCCGGATAACAAAATCTATCGTTTTGCACGGCCGCCCAGTCCCGGAGAGGTCGCTTCCGTAACCTTGTAATTTTCATCCCGCAATTCTCATCCCGCTGTTCAGGCGGGATTTTTCATGGTCAATACCGCGGCGGGAACGGGACGCGCCGCTGTTGCCGCCCGGCCCGTTCCCCTGTAGGCTCGCGCGCATGGACGCCCATCTTTTCCGCCGCTTCTGCGATCTGCTGCTCCCGCTGCTCACCGGCGCACGCCTGGAAAAACTTCAGGAACCCGCGCCGGGCATCCTGACCCTGACTTTTTACGGTTCGGGCCGCAAGCGTCAGCTCTGCCTGCGCTTCGGGCGCAAGGAGCCCTTCTGCTTTCTGACCGAAAGCCGGATCAGCACGGGGCACGCGCCCACGGCGCAGCTTATGCGCCTGCGCAAATACGCGGCCGACCGCCGGGTGGCCGCCTGCGTGGCGCAGTTCTGGCAGCGCAGGCTCTGGCTGTTGCTGGGCGGAGCGGCCGAGCCCGCGCCGGGCACAAGCCTGACATGGCTGTTGCTGGACCTGCGCGAGGGCGCATCCCTGCATTTCCTGGACGCCCAGGACGGGCCGGAGACGGAAGACGCGCGCTGGCCCGCGCCAGCCGAACTGGCCCGAGCCCGCAGCGACTGGCGGCAGTGGCCCGTGCTCACGCCCTCCCTGCGCCGCAGCCTGGAGCGGATGGAAGAACCCGAACAGTGGGCCCTGCTGGAAGATCTGCGCGGGGGCGGGGGCGATGTTTTTCTCTACAGCGCGGGGGGATCTGACGGGCTTCGGGACAGTTGCGGGGGCGTCCGCTCCGCCACGGCCTGGCCCCTGCCGCCTGGCCTGCGCGGGGATTTGAAGGAGGAAAGCGGCCCGGACGTCCTGTCCCTGCTGGAGCGGGCCGGGCAAAGTCTGGTGCTCGAGCGTCTGGCCAAGGACAAGGCCGTGGCCGCCGCCCAGCCTCTGACCCGACGCGGCCGCAAGCTGGATCGCCTGCTGGACAAACTGCGGGAGGAAGAAGCCCGGCTCACAGCCATGCGCGCGGCCCGGACCGATGCCCTGGCCCTGCGGGAAAACCTCTGGCGCTGGCCTGCGGATTTACGCGCGCCCCTTGTCAATCTGCCGGAAACGGAACACGGCCCGGCGAGAGATATCAGGCTGGACCCGCGCTATACAGTGCGCGAAGCCATGGAACGGCTTTTTCACACCGCCCGGCGCGGGCAGCGCGGCCTGGAGCATCTGGCCCAACGCCGCGCCGCTCTGGAAGCCGAGGCCGCGGCCCTAGAACGCGCGCGCCGGGAAAGTCTGGCGGGCATATCAGGCGATGATGCGGGCGAGGCGGCTTCAGCCGCCGGTTCAGGAGAAGCCATGCGCCGCCCCCTGCCCGGCGGCCTGCCCAAAAACGTGCAGCTCTTTATCAGCGAGGACGGCTTCGCCCTGCTGCGGGGCCGCGACGCCAAGGGCAATCTGGCGGCGCGCAAGCTGGCGGCGCCCCATGATATCTGGCTGCACGCCGACAACGGCCCCGGCTCGCATGTGATCATCCGGCGGGCCCATGGCGGCCAGCCTGTGCCCGAGCGCACCCTGGACCAAGCCGGAGGCCTGGCGGCCTGCAAGAGCTGGCAGCGCGACGCGGCCGTCGCGCGCATCATCTATGCCGAAATGCGCCATGTGAAGCCCCTGCGCAACACCTCGGCGGGCACCGTGCGGATAGACAAGGTATTCGCCTCCCGCGAGGTGCCCGTGGACCACGAGCTGGAAACGCGCCTGCTGCCCGACGCATAGAACATTTCTTGAGGAAATACCGCAAGCTGTACGGGCCGCCGTCACTCCGCCTTGCAGACGTCCACCCAGACGCCGCCGGTGACGCGCTCCAGGTCCGCCAGGGAGATTTCCACGGCGTTATTGGGCGCGCCCGCCGCCGGATAGACCGGGTCGAAGTTCTTCAGACTTGCGTCCAGGTACACGGGCACGCCCTCGGGCAGGGCAAAGGGGCAGACCCCGCCCATGGGATGCCCCACCAGGCTTTCCACGTCCTCGGCCTTGATGAAATGGGCCTTCTGGTGAAAAACGTCCTTGAACTTGCGGTTGTCCAGCCTGGCCGTGCCCATGACCACCAGTACCAGCGGGCCGTCCTTGCCCAGCAGGGAGAGAGTCTTGGCGATGCGCCCAGGCTCGCAGCCCACGGCGGCAGCCGCCAGATCCACCGTGGCGCTGGAAACCTCGAACTGACGGTAGGCCGCGCCCAGCCCGTGCCGCTCCAGAAATTCCCGTACCGCATCCACCCGCATGTTTTTTCCTCCCGGCGGATATGGCCGACCCGCCGTCTCACATTGCAACGTTATTGAAACCTTCCAGGGACTGTTTCCGAATCAGGAAGTTTTGCCTTTCCAGCGAGAAAGGCGGGCCCGCTTTGAAGGAGTGTACTCTTTTGGCACCCGACTGAAAAAACGGGCGGAACCTGACGCGGAGATAACCGAAAAAACGCCCATAACGACACCCTCTAGGTTTAGCCCTCATTAACACGCCGTCCGCGAAAAGCTGATTTTTTTCGGGCAGCAAGGCGCAAAAGAGAAATCGGACGAAGCTGTATTGAACATACCGCGAGGTCAACTTCTTTTGGCAACGCCGCTGTACGGAAAAAGGCGGCTTTGCAGCAGGCGCTTTAACAAGGACTGAGCCTAGCGCCGGAATACCAGCAGCAGCCCCGCCAGCACCAGGGCAAAACCCGCCAGCCGCCGCCAGCCGAAGGGCGTCACCGGCAGGCCGAACCAGCCGAAATTGTCGATAACCGCCGCCATGACCAGATTGCCGAAAATCATGGCCAGCACGGTGGTCAGCACGCCGATGCGCGGCACGGCGATAATGGTGTTGAGCACCATGACCGCGCCCAGGATGCCGCCGACCCACTGCCAGGGCGGCGTTTCCGTCACGCGCAACAGCTGGCCACGGCCGAAAAAGAACACCGCCAGAGCCAGAAAGAGCGTGCCGACCGCAAAAGAAATCAGGCTGCTTTCCAGCACGCCCACCGTGCGGCTCAGGGCCGCGTTGATGGGCGACTGCATGGCGATCATGCAACCGGCCAGCAGCATCAGCAGAATATACAACATAGCGGTTCCGTCCTTTGCGAGGCGCACCCGCTTCAGGGGCTGTCTCCAGAGCATTTTGCGCTTGAAATTATCGCTTAACGGCGAAGTACATTCGCCTTGCGATAATTTCGCGATGCGGCTTTCCACGGAAAATCCGCACGGAGCGTTGGGATATTTTCAATATCAAAAAACTCTAACCTTCCCTGTCTCCCTTGTTCCGGCGCAGGCTGAGCAGGCTGGCCTTGCCGCGTTGCAGATGGGCGCGCAGCTCCCCGGACGCGGCCGCCACATCTCCGGAAGCGATCAGGGTGCAGAGCCGCTGGTGATTTCTGCACATCTGGCTCATGGATTCCACGTGCAACTCTTCGTTGAGCAGGATCTGGATTTTGGTGGAAAGGGTCAGCCAGGTCCGATAGAGCACGCTGTTGCCGGAGAGCTGGCAGAGCGTCTCGTGGAATTCAAAATCGTTGCGCAGAAAGTCCTCGCGCGAGGGCTCGGTGGCGGCGTCCATGGCGCTGATGATGGCGCTCAGCCGGGCCGCGATCCCGGCGACGTCCCCGCGCATGGCCAGGGACAGGGCGTGGGCCTCCAGCAGTTCGCGGATCTCGTAGGTCTCCACGATCTCCGTGCTGTCCGGTATGCTGATGAACGCCCCCTTGTAGGGCTCAATGGTCACCAGTCCCTCGCACTCCAGACTGGCGAAGGCTTCCCGAACGGGAAAGCGGCTCATGCCCATTTTTTCCGAAAGCTCCTGCTCAATAAGCCGGCTTCCGGATTTCAGCTTGCCGGAAAGAATGGCCCGCTTGATCTGCTGCACGGCCCTGTCCCGCAATGTGGGCCGCGATTCCTTGGTAAAGACGTATCCCGCTCCCATGACCCTTTCCCTACCCCTTCTCTGGGCTCTTTTCCGCCCGTGCCCGGTGGGCGCGCACCGCGCCCGCCATACCACGCATAGTATAGAGCAGGCCGTTCTATTCGGCAATGAATACAGACCGTCCGTTTTCCCGGCGCGATCCGGGGCTCGTCCCTCTCCTGGCCGAAGGAAGCGCTGATCAGAGCATTTCAAAGTTGAAATGCTCTAACGGACCAGCCAGCGCCGCACCTCCTCCCCGCTGATCAAGCGCGCGGCGGCCCCCATGCTTTCCTCGATGCGGATCAGATTATTCTGCTGCTGGGTGCGTTCGCCGGTCTGGGGTGCGCCGACCTTCATCAGCCTCGCGCCCACGGCCAGGCCCAGTTCCGCCGTGGGGTCGTCGGGCGAGGTGGCCGCGCGCTGCGAGGGGATCACCTCCATGCCGTGGGCCACGGCATATCTGGCGGCATCCAGGGCCTCGCTGACGCTGCCGATCATATTGGGTTTGAAAATCATGGCCCCGGCCGCGTTGAGGGCCGCGCCCACGGCCAGCCGCCGCACGCTGGTCACAAAGAGGTCGTCCCCGCAGATCAGGGTGGGCACGGCCGTGTTCAGCCGGGCGAAGCCTTCGAAATCGTCCTCATGCAGGGGGTCCTCCAGCATGAAGATGGGGAAGTCGCGCACCAGCTCCGTGAAATAGTCGATCATCTCCGTGGTGTCGAACCGCCCGAAATTCAGGTTGTAGCGCCCGCTTTCCGGATCGAAAAGATGGCTGGTGGCGCAATCCAGGCTGAGCACGAAGCGGTCCGCATAGCCCGCCTCTTCCACGGCGGCCCAGAGCGTGGCCAACACCTCGCGCGGGTCCGCCGACGGCGCGCCGATGCCGCCCAGATGGCCGGGCCGGTAGGCCGCGGCGCCGTGGCGTTTCCTGATCACTTCCGGCAGGCGCTGCAAGACCTCCACGCCCATGCGCATGGCCTCGGCGAAACTTTTGGCGCCCGCCGGAGCCGCGTGAAATTCCTGGAAATCCGTGGGCGCCGCGGAATAAGGCCCGCCGTTGATCATGTTGAAAAGCGGCAGGGGCAGGGTGTCGCACAGCGCGCCGCCGAGATACTGATACAGCGGCACTTCCCGATGCAGCGCGCCCAGCCGGGCCACGGCCAGGGACACGCTGCAGATGGTGTTGCCGCCCAGCGCGGACTTGTCCGGCGTGCCGTCCAGCTCCAGCAGGGTCCGGTCCACGGCGCGCTGGTCCCGGCAGTCCAGACCCCGGAGCGCCGGAAGAATCCGCTCCTCCACCAGCCGGATGGGCCCCAGCACGCCCATGCCGCCGTAGCGCGGCCCGCCGTCCCGCACGACGGCAACCTCATGCGCGCCCGCCGAAATGCCGAAGGAGGCCGAGGCCCGGCCCAGGCGGCCGTCCTCGCTGAGCACATCCACTTCCAGTACCGGGCAGCCCTTGTTGTTGAGAACTTCCCGCGCCTTCATGCCGCTGATGCAGTAACTTTTCATGCTCTTTCCCGTCCGCCCGGCCGGATCGTCAGGCAATATAGATGATGTTCAGATCACAGAGATTGGTGCCCGTGTTGCCCGTTTCCAGCTGGTCGCCCACGGCGGTCAGAGCCGGGCAACAGTCGTGCCCGTCCAGGGCCGCAAGAATGTCCACGCGCGCGGCGCGGCAGCGTTCCAGGGTGGTGCCGTCGGTGACGGCTCCGGCCAGCGTCGTGGGGCCGTCCGTGCCCTCGGTTTCGATGGCCGCGATGCCCACCCCGGCAAGACCGGCCACCTCCCTGGCGAAGGACAGGGCCAGTTCCTGCGAGGGGCCGCCGCTGCCCGCCGGGCCGTTCAGGCGCACCGTGGTTTCACCGGCGGCCACCAGCACGCAGGGCGGGGCAAAGGGCTCGCCCCGGTCCCGGACCTCACGGGCGACGGCCGCCAGAAACATGCCTGCCTGACGCGAATCCCCCTCCAGGCCGGAGGTCAGCACATGCACCGGCAAGTGTTCCGCGCGGGCCGCGTCCACGGCCGCCGCGCAGGCGTCGGGCAGGCCCTGGATCACAAAATTGCTCACCCCCGGCAAAGGGCTTTTGGGCGTCTCGGTCAGTTGCGGCCCCCGCCGCAGATGCTCCAGTACCGAATTCGGCGCGGCGGCGAGCAGCCTGTAACGCTCAAGAATGTTCCAGGCGTCCAGAAAGGTGGTAGGGTCCAGGCCGATCTGGGTGCCGGTATAGGCCACGGGCACGCGCGGCGTGCCCACGGCCGTGTCGCCCACCCGGTCGGACAGGATCAGGTTGAGCATCCGCGCGCCCGAAGCCGAAACCCGCTGGGCCAGGCGGCCGCCGTTCACGGCCGAGACATGCCGCCGCACGGTGTTGATTTCCAGGATGGAAGCCCCGGCCGTGAGCAGGAGCTCGGTGAGGCGGCTTTCCTCATCCACGCTGATGCCTTCCGCCGGGCAGTTCATCAGAGCCGAACTGCCGCCGCTGATCAGCGAAACCACCAGATCTCCGGAGGCGCAGCCGCCCAGCAGGTCGAGAATGCGCTGGGTGGCCCGCCGACCGCTTTCATTGGGATAGGGGTGGCCGCCCAGCGCCAGCTCAATGTGCGCAAGCTCGTCCCCCGGCTCAAGCTGTTTGACAATGACCAGGCCCCTGCTGATGCGGGCTCCCAGAATGCCTTCCAGGGAGCGGGCCATATGATTGCCCGCCTTGCCCGCGCCCACCACGAGCACGCGCCGGTAGTCGGCCAGGTTCCAGACGGTGTCGCCCACATGCAGGATGTCGCCCTCAAGCCGGACCAGCGAGGGGATCAGGCGTTCCGAATTGAGCGCCGCCAGGGCGTGATTAGCCATCCGCAGCAGCGGGCCCCGCACCAGGGGATCGCCCGTGTTCTGAAGCATGGAAGTATTCTTGATGGGCAGCATGTCCTCTTCCTTGTCATCGGCCGGCTCGGGAGGGCGGGCTTGTCCCACCCTCCCCTCCCGGTTTTACTTCCTGAGCATGTTCAGGTTTCGGAGCACCAGAGTCATTTCCGCCTGCTGTTCCTTCAACTGCCGCATCCATGCCTCACCGGCGGTGAAATCGGGCATGGCCCCCATGTTTTCAATGGCCTTGGCAAAGGCCGGGTCCTTGCTCATGTCCTCGGTGACGGCGGTGAGTTTGTCGATGATTTCCTTGGGCGTGCCCTTGGGAGCGGCTATGCCCGCCCAACCGAAATAATTGCCCTTGATGCCCAGATCCGCGAAGGTCGGCGCGTCCGGAAAGTCCTTGCTTTTGGCGCCGATGGCCAGAATCTTCAGTTTTCCGGCCCGGACCATGGGCGCATAGGTCTGGGGAAACATGAAATTCATGTCCGCATGGCCGCCCACCACCGCGTTGATGGTTTCCGCGCCGCTCTGGTATTCCACCTGCTTGAGCTGCGCGCCGGAAATGCTCTGCCAGTTGCGCATGGCAAAGGTCAGCCAGGCCGTGGCGCCGGGCGTGGCAAAGATATACTTGCCGGGATTTGTTTTGGCGTCCGCGCCGAATTCGTTGAGATCCTTCCAGGGCGCGTCGGCACGCACCACTACCGCGCAATTGGCGATCATGACCCGCGCGATGTAGGCGAAACTGTCAAAGGTATAGCCCGCGCTGGCGGTCTGGGGCAGGATCAGCACCGGTCCGGCCTGGACCAGATAGAGCGTGTAGCCGTCCGGCCGGGCCTTGGCCGCGGCCAGGGTTCCGGCCAGCCCGCCGCCGCCCGCCTTGTTCACCACCACCACGGGCTGCCCCAGGCGCTGTTTGGCGAACTCGGCCCAGACTCTGGCCGTGAGGTCGCTGTCTCCGCCGGGCCCGTAAGGCACGATGAGCTGGATGGGTTTGACCGGATAACTGCCGGCCGTTGCCACGGACGGCAAAGCGGCCGGCAGAAGAGCGCCCAGAACGCACAGGGCCGTTCGCAGAGTCTTGAACATAGCGGTCTCCAGGGTTGAGGGTTGGAGCAGTTTAATTTTTACCGTCAATCTACTCCGGGATCGAAACAGGCCGGGCCGGGGGGGCTGATGCCGCCTTCAGCTCTGGGCCATTTTCGCGAACCTGGCGTTGCGCAGCCGCACATGGATCACGCTGGCCACGGACAGCGCCGTGAGGATCAGCAGGCCCAGGGCGATGGGCCGCTCCACGAAAATCAAAAAACTGCCGTCGGAAATGGTCATGCTCTGGTCAAAGGCGCGTTCCAGCAGCGGTCCGAGAATGAAACCGATGATCATGGCCCCGGCGCTGTAGCCGAAGCGGCGCATGCCGTAGCCCAGAACGCCGAAGCAGATCAGGCAGACCACGTCGAACAGGCTCTGGTTGATGGAGTACGCGCCCACCACGGCGAAGACCGTCACGCCCGAAAAAATCACATGCCTGGGCAACTGAATGATTCTGATCCAGACGTTGAAACCGGCTTTGGCAATGACATAGAGCAGGATGTCGCAGATGATCAGCGAGCCGAAAATGCCGTAAACCACCTCGGTATGCTCGAAAAAGATATTCGGCCCGGGCGACAGGCCCTGGATGAAAAATGCCCCCATGAGCACGGCCGTGACGTCGTCGCCGGGGATGCCCAGCGTCAGCATGGGGATCATGGCCGATCCGGTCACCGCGTTGTTGGCGGCCTCGGGGGCCAACACGCCTTCAACCATGCCTTTGCCGAACTTTTCCGGCGTCTTGGAAATCCGCTGGGCCTCGGAATAGGCCATGTAGGCCGCCGGGGTCACGCCCAGGCCGGGCAGAGCCCCGATAATGGAACCGATGATGGACGAGCGGAACAACAACGGCAGATTGCGCCTGAATTCCGGCCAGGTCAGGCGTCCGTTTTCGCCGCGCAAATCGATTTTAGCCAGAACCTGCCGCCGGATGCCCGCGCGGGCCTGATGGATGACCTCCGGCAGACAGAGCAGCCCGATGACCATGGGGATCAGCGCGATGCCCGACACCAGTTCGTCATGCCCGAAGGTAAAACGGATGTCCCCGGTGGTGGCCGACACCCCCACCGTGGCCAGCAGCAGGCCGAATCCCGCGCAGCTCATGCCCTTGAGCAGGGAGCGCCCGGAAATGCTGCCCACCACGGTCAGGGCCAGCAGAATCAGGGTAAACTGCTCCACGGGGCCGATCTTCAGGGTCAGGTAGGAAAGGGGCGCGGCCACGCAGATCAGCAGGATGTTGCTGAAGGTATCCCCGAACACCGAACCGGTCAGGGCCGCGTTCAGCGCCTTGCCCGCCTTGCCCTGCCGCGCCAGGGGATAGCCGTCCATGGCCGTGCACACGGCGGGCGGCGCGCCCGGCGTATTCAGCAGAATGGCCGTGATGGAGCCGCCGAACATGCTGGCCTTGTAAATGCCGAGCAGCATGGGGATGCCCACCAGCGGGCTGACGTAAAAGGTCATGGGCAGCAGGATGGAAATGGCCATGATGCCCGAAATGCCGGGAATGGCCCCGAACATCAGGCCGGTGAAAATGCCTAGGGCTATGGCCCCGAGGGACTCGGGCGTCAGGACGGAAAGAAGTCCGGCGAGAATCTGCTCAATCATGCTGCCCCCTTGCCTGAAGGTTCACCCGCAACGCTTCCCTAATTCCAGAGTACCCCGACGGGGAGAATGATCTGCATGACGTGGAGCGCCAGATAATTCATGAGTACCGCGAACAAAACATAAACCACGTAGGCGAGCGCCACCCGCCGCAGGCCGAGCATCAGGGCGATGGCCAGCATGACCGGCGGCGTGGCGCAGACAAAGCCCAGCCAGTACAGACCGAGCACATAGCCGAAGAGAATGCCGATATAGATGAGCAGCGATGCCGGGCCGCCGGTCCCGGTTTCATCCCCGGCTTCATCACTGTCCGCTTCGCCGGCGGTTACGGCGAGGGACGGCCTGCGCCATTGGCGCAGATCCAGAACGAGAATCAATAGGTTGATGGCGATCAGGCAGTTGAGAACGACGGAGGGGAAAAAGTCGGGATTGATGAGCGAGGGCACCACCTGCTGCACGCATTTGTCGATGTTGGCCCGCAAAATGACCAACAGAAGCAGAAGCGCGGCGGTTATGATCAGATTAGTGCGCAAGGTCCGTGGGCAATGCATGGGTGGCCCCCTTTGTTGCTCCGTTGCCTGTGCCGAAACCGTAGCGTCATTTTGTAAGATTGTATACAATTTTAGAAAAAAATTTTGCATAAATCCCGCAAACCCAGCGCTGACGCCATAATCCGGAATTTTCGCGTTTGCCCGTCGTCCGGGCCAGAGGCCGGACGCGACGCGGCCAGCAGTATCGCTCGTGCAACGAGCCCTGAACCGGAGCATCAGGACATGGATGAAGGAAAGCTGCAAAGAAAAAAATAGAGCAAATAATGCAGGGCTTCTCAAAAGCCGGAGGAGAAAAACAGCCCGCCACCGGGCTGCGATAAGGGAAAAACGTGTTTACCCGGCAAGACGCATCCAACGGTCCCAAGAGACGGAACCGTCGCTGCCGTAGCGGCGGACCATCCGGACCATGCCGCCCGCCGGATCTTCATATTTTTTCTCCCGGCGGGTCATGGTGTTGATATTATCCCGGCTTCCGTCAGCGTAGATGACTGTGGCCGCCAGTTCGCGGGCGGTTTCCAATCCCGTGACCATCGAGAGGCGATACCGCTTGATGGCGGTGACCATGGCCCTGTCGGTGCCGTCGCCCTGCGGCTGCGCCTTCGGCGCGTTTTCCTCCGCCGGGCCGTCATCAACGGCGTCGCCCTGACCGGCCTGCTTTTGACCGTCAGAGGTCGCAAGCCGCCGCGTGCTCAGGCCGTTGTTTATGGTAACGGCGTTTTCACCCTCATGGGCGACGACGGTATTGCGCGCGAGTTCGCCGGTCTGCGTGGGCCTTGTCCGCAAAGCATGTTCTTCAGCCGTCTGCCAGGTCTTGGCCTGGCCGCTCACGTCATTTCTGCCCATGCTGACCCGGTTGCTGCCCTCGCCGGTCGTCACCGTATTGTTGACGGCAGTGGTCAGGTCCACAACATCGTCGCCCCGGCCCGTATCAAAGGAGGCGGCATTGGCGTAGTCGGCCTTGAGCCTATCGTTGCCGCTGCCGCCGCTGATGGTGGTCTGGGAAAAAACGCCGTCCACGCTGTCATCGCCGTCGCCAAGGTCAAAGGAGCCTCCCCAGACCACGCCGCGCAGATTGTCCCGCCCCGCGCCGGAGCTGACGCTGGAGTTGATGAAGTCGGCTTCGGCGGTCAAGGTGCGCATCAGATTCATGCCCATGTCGCCGAAAGAATTGTCCCCTTCGCCGCCGTCAATGGTGCTGTTGATGAAACGGCCGTTGAACGTATCGTCGCCATCGCCGCCCTGTATGGTACAGGCGTCCAGAAATATGCCGTCCATCGTATTGCCGTGGTCGGCGGAACCGGTAATGGCCGAAGCGGAAAAATAGCCGCTGAAGCTGCCCTTGCCGTCTGCAAGATCAACGGCGGCAGCTTCAAACACGCCGGAAAATTCTGAAATTCCAGTCAGCTTGGAAAAGGATGCGCCGTTGAAATAGCCGCCGAACGTCACCTTGCCCGTGGTCTCGGTGAACGTGCCGCCCTCATACGCGCCCAGATAGGTTACATTATCGCCGCCGGAATATGTGCCCGAGGAACTGCACAAATTATACACGACAGTCCCTGCCCCGGCCTGCACATCGCAATCGGACACGCGGAAGAGAAGTTCATTTTCCCCCTCAGCCTTGAGAACCCCTTCGGTCCTGGCCGATCTGCCGGTCAAAAGTTGCGGTTCGCCGTTTTCGTTCCAGACAACTTTGGTGTCTTCCCGTATCTTGGTGGAGAGAACCTGATCAAACTTGCCCGTCTCCGCGTTTCGCTTTGAAATGGTCAGGATCCCGTCGGCAAAGGCCGCGCAATAATCCCCGTTCTTGTACACGCTATTGCCGGAGGAAACCTTGCCCTCAACGAGGTCTTGCGGGCTTATGGAACGAAACCGGGTGACATTTTCCCCTTTTCGCGCGGCGTCCCTGACCTTGTTGAAGAGATCGGCGGACTTCAGTTCAACATCGTCGCCCCGGCTGACAATCACATTGTCCGGGGCGCCGCGGGAAAAACCGGTGGAGGTCAGCGCGCCGACATCGCGGCCGACCCTGATTCCGCCGGGATCAGGGCGCCACAACGTGCCGAACATATCGGCGTTTAAAAGGCGGCTTATAAAGCTCATAGCTATTTTATCGGCCGCCTGGGATAAAATATGAGGGTATTTCAATTTTTTTGAAATGCCCTCACGCCGCGACATGCGCGGCCTGTTCATCAATATCCGCGGGTTCTACGGCGCAATCTTGAAGAAGCGCAGCCGCAGGGCGTTGGTCACCACGGACACCGAGGACAGGGCCATGGCCGTGCCCGCCAGCATGGGCGAGAGCATGGGGCCGCCGAAAATATGCAGCAGACCGGCGGCCACGGGCAGGCCCAGAATATTGTAGCCGAAGGCCCAGCCCAGATTTTCACGGATATTGCGCATGGTGGCGCGCGAAAGCGACAGGGCCGTCAACACGGCCTCCATGCCGCCGCGCATCAGCACGATATCCCCGGCTTCGGCGCTGACGTCCACGCCCGTGCCCACGGCCATGCCCACATCGGCCAGGGCCAGAGCCGGAGCGTCGTTGATGCCGTCGCCCACCATGCCCACCACCTGTCCCTCGGACTGGAGACGGCGCACATAGTCGGCCTTTTCGGCGGGCAGCAGCCCGGCGGCCACTTCATCCACACCGGCCTCACGGGCCACGGCGCGGGCCGTGCGCTCGTTGTCGCCGGTGAGCATGACCACCCGCACGCCCATTTCATGCAGACGGGCCACCACGGCCGGAGATTCCGGCCGCAGGGCGTCGGCCAGGGCCAGAATGCCGGCCAGGCGCGCATCCGTGCCCGTGCCCACGGAAAGCAGCAAGGGGGTCTGCCCGGCCTCGGCCAGAGCCGCCAGTTGCGCGCCCGCCGTCTCGGGCACTTCCAGGCCGCGCTCTCTCATAAAGGCCCGGTTGCCCACGGCCACCACATATTTCTGATTGTTCAGGCCCACCGTGCCGGCAATGCCCAGACCCGGCGAAACGTCCACATCATCCACCGGGCAGGGCGGGCAGCCGCGATCACGCCCCGCATTGATCAGGGCCAGGGCCAGGGGATGTTCGGAGCGGGCCTCCAGGGCGGCCGCCAGGGTCAGCAAATCCTTTTCGGCCAGTCCGTCCACAACGCCGTCCGTGGCCGAGCCGTCGGCGGCCAGCACTGAAATGCCGGTGAGCACGGGCTTGCCCGTGGTCAGGGTGCCGGTCTTGTCCACGGCCAGGGTGGTGATCCGCCCGGCCTGTTCCAGGGCCGCGCCGTTTTTGATCAGCACGCCCAGTTGCGCGCCGCGACCCGTGCCCACCATAATGGACATGGGCGTGGCCAGGCCCATGGCGCAGGGGCAGGCCATGACCAGCACGGCCACGAATACGGACAAGGGCGTGGTGACGGGCTCGGAACTGAAGACCAGCCAGGCCAGCGCCGCCAGCAGGGCGAAAGCCATGACCGCGGGCACGAAATAAAAGCTCACCCGATCGGCCAGGCGGGCGATGGGGGCCTTGCTGCCCTGGGCCTCGCGCACCAGACGGATGATCCGCGCCAGGCGCGTGTCCTGGCCCACGGCTTCCGCGCGCATGGTCAGGGAGCCTTCGCCGTTGACGCTGCCCGCCACCAGCTTGTCCTCCGGCCCCACGGGCACGGGAATGGACTCGCCGGTCAGCAGGGAAAGATCCACCGCGCTCTTGCCGGTCAGCACCACGCCGTCCACGGGCACGCGGCTGCCGGGCCGGATCAGCAGGCGGTCGCCCGCCTTCAACGCGGAGACAGGCACATCCTCGGGCGGCACGGCCTCGTCCTCGGGGTCCAGGCGCAGGGCCGTTTCCGGCGTGAGGCTCATCAGCGCGCCCATGGCGTCCCCGGCCTTGCGCCGGGCCGTGGCTTCCAGGAACTGCCCGAACTCAATCATGGTCAGCAGCACGGCGCAGGACTCATAGTAGAGGTTCATGGCCCGCATGACCGGATCATGCCCCAGAAGGCCCAGCACGGTGTTGACCAGGCTGTACAGAAAGGCCGCGCCCGTGCCCACGGCCACCAGGCTGTCCATGGTCGGGGACTTGTGCAGCAGGGCCGCCGTGCCCTCAATGTAAAAATGCCGCCCCAGCCAGACCACCGGTAGGGTCAGCAGCAACTGCACCAGCATAAAGGCGCGCGGCGAACTGTGCGGCTCCAGCCAGGACGGCAGGGAGAGACCCATCATGTGTCCCATGGACACGATCAGCAGGGGCACGGTAAAGCCGAGCATGGGCCAGAGACGGCCCAGGCGTTGCCGCCGGTCCTCCAGGGCTTTGGCCTTGGCCGCTTCATACTGGGCCGAGGCGTCCTCGTCCTTGCTCGGCGTGGCCGAAAAGCCCAGCTTGGCGACGCGCTCCATGACCTCCCGGCGCACCTCGTCCTCGTCGCCGGGCTTGGCCCAGACCTTGGCCTTGGCCGTGGCCAGGTTCACACTGACCTTGTCCACCCCGTCCAACTGGCCCACCACGCGCTCGATGCGCGAGGAGCAGGCGGCGCAATGCATGCCGCCGATATCAAAGCCCAACTGGCAGGCTTTATTACTGTCTTTGGTTTCTTTTTCCGTACTCATTGCCGCGCCTCCGCTTGTTTTTCCAGCGGGTTCAGCGTAGCCTGAATCCGTTGAAAATGAAAACCAAAATTATTTTGGAGGATAAGATGAAAACTCTGAAAGTCAACGGCATGCATTGCGGCCATTGCAAGGCCTCCGTAGAGGAAGCCGCCGCCAAGATACCCGGCGTGAGCAAGCCCGAAGTGGATCTGGCCGCCAAGGAACTGCGCTTCGAGGAATCCGGCCCCGTGGACCTGGAAGCCCTGAAAACCGCCATCCGCGACATCGGTTTCGATCCGGAATAGATAGACGCGCCCGATTGAGGCTTTGGGCCTGTGACGCGGGCATGGGCCTGCCCGCCGGGCACGGCGTTTCTCTCTTTCCCGCAATCGGGCCGCCTTTCCCGCTCAGGCCGGGAAGGCGGCCCGAACCGCATTCGACCGGCAAGCCTCGCTTCAGCCGCGCCGCCCTTCTTGCCGTTTGCCGCCAAATGGCGTAACAGTCGCCTGTATCTTCAAACACAGGAACAGGCAGTGAATACAAACGCATGCGCTGTGTCCGGCCCCGTAACGGGGCCGGTTTTTTACCACCGGCCCGGCCTTTTGCCCCGCCTGGCGGTCTGTCTGACGCTGCTCTGCGCCATTCTTTGGCTCTGTCTGCCCGGCGCGGCACGCGGTGAAGAGGCCTTTCCCCTGGATTTCACCACCATCCGCCTGGGCGACGCGACATGCGTCGTGCTGGTGGTGGGCGGCATCCAGGGTGACGAGCCGGGCGGTTTCTCCGCCGCCACCTTGCTCGCGACCCGCTACGACATCCAGGAAGGGGCCGTCTGGGTGGTGCCCAACCTCAACTTCCCCAGCATCATCAAGCGCTCGCGCGGCCTGCACGGGGACATGAACCGCAAATTCGCCCGCCTGGACGAAAGCGATCCGGAATTTCCCACAGTGCGCCGCATCCAGGAGCTGATCCGCCATCCGCGCGTGGCCCTGGTGCTCAATCTGCACGACGGCAGCGGCTACTACCGCGCGAACTATCAGAATTACCTCTGCAATCCGGCCCGCTGGGGCCAGTCGGTGATCATCGACCAGGACGGCCTGCCCTCGGGCGTGTTCATGGGTGCGCTGGCCCAGGAGGCGGCCCGGGTGACCGCCGAGGTCAACCAGCGCCTGATCAAGCCCCTGCACGTCCTGCACGTCCACAATACGAACACCGCCGCCGGGGACAAGGAAATGGAAAAAAGCCTGTCCTACTATGCCGTGCGCCAGGGCAAGGCGGCTTTCGGCCTGGAAGCCAGCAAGGAATTTCCGGTGGAGCTGCGGACCTATTACCACCTGAGCATGGTGGAAAGCTTTCTGCGCCAGGCGGGCGTGCGTTTCAAGCGCGACTTCAGCCTGACGCCCCAGGGGGTGGGCGAGGCCCTGCGGGCCAACTTGGGGGTATCTTTCGCCGAGAACCGCGTCTTTCTGCCCCTGGAGGACGTGCGCCCGGCCATCAACTATCTGCCCCTGCCCAAGGGCAGCCCGGCCAGGGCCGTGACTTCCAAACCCATCATGGCGGTCCTGCCCTGCCGGGACCGCGACAGGGAACTCTGCATTCACTACGGCAACCGCACCATCACCCTGATCAAGCCCGACTGGCGCGAAATGGACCACAGCCTTGAAGCCGTGCGCGTCACTGTGGACGGGCGCGAGGAAGTGGTGCCCTTCGGCCGGGTGCTGGACGTGGCCGAAACGGTGCGCGTGCATCCACAGGAGGGCTTCCGGGTCAACGCCATCGGCTTTGACAGCGGCCGCCGCGACGAAAGCGGCCTGCCCCTGCGCCGCAAGGACTTTGCGCCGCGCTTTTCCGTGGACCGGGGGGGCACGCTCTTCCGGGTGGAAGTCTACAAAAACCAGAGCTTCGCCGGGCTGTTCCTGCTGCGCTTCAACGCCAAAAACGCCAGGCTGGCCAAGGGGCGCGCCATTCTGCCCGACAGGCCCGGCCCGGAATCAAAACTGGGATTCTGAACCACATGTCCGACACGCTTTCCCTTAGAACGCCCGTCACTGTGGCCGGCGGCGGCAGCTGGGGCACGGCCCTGGCTCATCTGCTGGCCGCGCGCGGCCTGCCCGTTACCCTCTGGCTGCGGGACGCGAAGGTGGCCCTGGCCGTCAATGAGCGCCACGAAAACCCGCGCTACCTGCCGGGCTTTGCCCTGGACGCCCGCTTAGCGGCAAGCACGGACCCGGCCGTCCTCAACCGTGATCTGCTGGTGCTGGCCGTGCCCAGCCAGCAGTTGCGGGGCTGGCTGGGCACGCACAGAAATTTTTTCCGTCCCGGCCCGGTGCTGGTCAACGCGGCCAAAGGCCTGGAAACCGGCAGCCTCGCAACCTGCGGCGCGGTGGTTGCCGAAGCCCTGGCCGGTCTTGAGCCCCGCTACAGCGTGCTGTCCGGGCCGTCCTTCGCGGCGGAGGTGCTGCGGGGCCTGCCCACGGCCGTGGTGCTGGCCGCGCGCGACGAAGCCCTGGGCCGGACCCTGCGGGAACTGTTTTCCGGCCCGGCCTTCCGCTGTTATTCCAGCACGGACGTCACCGGCGTGGAGATGGGCGGCGCGCTCAAGAACGTCATGGCCATCGCCGCCGGAGTCTGCGACGGCCTGGGCCTGGGGCACAACAGCCGGGCCGCGCTGATCACCAGGGGTCTGGCCGAGATGAGCCGCCTGGGCGCGGCGTGCGGCGCGCGCCGGTCCACCTTCATGGGGCTTTCCGGCCTGGGCGATCTCACCCTGACCTGCACCGGCGACCTTTCGCGCAACCGGCAGGTGGGCCTGCGCCTGGGGCGCGGCGAAAATTTGGAGGCCATCACCCGCAGCCTGGGCATGGTGGCCGAAGGCGTCAAAACCACGGCCGCCGTACATGCCCTGGCTCTGCGCCTGGGCATTGACGCGCCCATCACCGCCGCCATGCATTGCGTCATCTACGAGGGACAGGCCCCGCGGGAAGCGCTCAGAATCCTGATGAACCGCGACCTGCGCGAGGAATGAGGCCATTCCGGGCTGTGAAAAAAAGATTTTCCTGCTTGCGCCTGAAGCTAATGTAGTGTATTGACTGACTACTCAGCTAGGGATTTTTTTCACGAGCAAATCAGCCCTCCTGCCTTCGGGGACGGCTGATTTCGTGCAGAAAAACCCGCACACTCGTCGCGGCGCGTATCGGCCCGGACGGCATCACTAGTGTCTGATTGGAAAAATTAGACACGCAAAACCCGGAGGGTTTTGCGGCGGCGCAGCCGCCGGGAATCCGCGAAAAACCACGCTTTTTCGCGGACGATCCTGCGAAAATTGAGAGCATAACCATGCTCGGAATTTTTGCAATCAGACACTAGATGTTGTTCGGAAGATCCATAAATCACGGGGCGTCTATGACATCACCATTGTTCACGGCCGGCGGTTCTTGGTTGCCGCTGCTGCTCGGCTCGGTCCTCCTGCTGATCGCCACGGTCAAGGCCGTGCGGGAGCGCAAAGACCCGCGCCGCCTGATTCTCTGGGGCGCGCTGCACGACGCGGGCGTCGCCTGTATGGCGCTGACCGCGCAGACAGCCGCGGGCCTGACCGGCCTGTGGCTGTTCGTCATCTTCCAGATTTCCGCCAGGCTGCTGGCTCTGGCCGCGCTGGCGCGTCTTGCGCCCGGCGGCGCGACTCTGGACGAACTGCGCGGCGCGGGACGGCGCAATCCCTGGGCCGGAGCCCTTTTCGGCCTGGGCCTGCTGGCCGCCGTGGGCGGCTCGCCCTTTCTGCTGCCCGAGGCCCGCGCGCTGATCGTTCAGGGCCTGCTGGAAGCGGCCCCGGCCGGGGGGCTGCTCTGCCTCCTGCTGATGGCCGCGGCCACCACGGTCTTCATCTGGCTATACGTGGACGCCGTGCGCCGCGTGAGCCTTGAGGAAGCCCCCGAAAGCGCGGAAGGCGCGGACGCGGCGGCTCCCGCACCCGGCGGCCTGTCCGGACTTTCCGGCTTGGGCCTGCCGCTGCTCGGTCTGGGTCTGCTGACGGCGGCCCTCGGCCTGCTGCGCGCGCCCCTGACCGACGCCGTGGGCGGGCACTTCGGCCTGCTGGTCATGCACGCCCCCGTGCATCCGGCCTACTGGTGTTTCTACGTCGGCGCGTTCGTCGCCGGTCTGGCCTTTTTACTGCGCCTGCGCGCGGCCCCGCAGATCGCCCTTCTTTTCCCGGCTCTGGCCTTCGCGGCGGTCTGCGTCATTCCCAGCCCGCCCCTGGCGCGGCTCTTCCTGGTAATGATCGCCCTGGTGGCCCTGGTGGTCAGCGTCTACTCGCTGGGCTACATCCACGACCGGCGCAAGGGCTGGTACTGGTTTTTCCTGCTGCTGACCTTCGCCTCCCTGGCGGGCATCGTCTCCACGCCGGATACGGCGGCCATGTACGGCTACTGGGAACTGATGACCTTCGCTTCCTACTTCCTGGTAGTGCACGAAGGGCGGCGCACGGCCTATGAGGCCGGTCTCAAATATTACGTGATGTGCGCGGGCGGCGCGCTGTTCATGCTGCCGGGCCTGTTCATCCTCGGCGTTTTTTCCGCCGCGCCGCTGGCCGCCTTCCACTTCCCGTTCTGGTTCCAGACGGCCCTGGTGCTCTGCCTGGCGGGCTTCGGCGTCAAAGCCGGTCTGGTGCCCCTGCACTCCTGGCTGCCCGACGCCCACCCCGCTGCGCCCTCATCGGTGTCCGCGCCCCTGTCCGGCATCATCACCAAGATGGGCGTGTTCGGCATCGTCAGCGTGATTCTCATGGGCGTGGGTCAGGCCGCCGGCGAAATGCGCGGCCTGTTCGGCCTGTCCTGGTTCGGGACGGGCCTCAGCGCCATGGGCGTCGCCACCCTGGTCTACGGCGAGGTCATGGCCCTGCGCCAGGAAGACATCAAGCGCATGCTGGCCTACTCCACCCTGGGGCAGATCGGCGAAATCGCGCTGGTGCTGGGCCTGGGCACCTGGCTGGCCACGGCCGGGGCGCTCTGGCATGTGTTTAACCACGCCGTGATGAAAGACTTGCTCTTTCTGGGCGCAGGCGCGCTGATCATGCGCGCGGGCAGCCGCAATCTTGCCGACCTGCGCGGCCTGGGCCGTCAGATGCCCTGGACCGTGGCCTGCATAGCCGTGGGCCTGGTGAGCATCATGGGCCTGCCGCCCTTCGGCGCGTTCTACAGCAAATTCCTGATGATCCAGGCCGCGGTCAACGCCGGTCAGATCTGGCTGGCGGCCCTGATCCTGGCGGGCTCCCTGGTGGGAGCCGTATACTACACCCGCATTCTGAAAACCCTGATATTTGAAGAACGCCCGTCCCACCTGCCGCAGGTGGAAGAAGCCCCCTTCAGCATGCGCCTGGGCCTGCTGGTGCTGGCGGCCCTCAGCCTTCTGCTGGGCCTGGCCCCGCAACTGCCCATGCAGTTGGTTCTGCCCGTGGCCTCGCTCTGCTACGAGCCCACGTCGGCCGCCCCGCAGATCATGCTGGCCATGAACGTGTTCTGGCCCGTCTATGTGGTGGTGCCGGTCTTCGGTGCGGTGCTGCCCGCCCTGTTCGCCGGTTGGCGCAGGATGGCCGGCTGGACCAGCGTGGGCGTGCTGCTGCTCACGGCCCTGCTGGTGCTGCTCTTCGGGCGCGATCTGGATATGCTCTCCTTCTGCTTTGCCCTGATCGTGCCCCTGGTCGGCGCGGTGAACATGGCCTACGCCGTGGGCTACATGGAGCACAGCCACAGCCAGTGGCGTTTCTACTGCGCCTTTACCTGCATGTGCGGCGGCCTTGTGGGCATGGCGGCCAGCCAGTACCTGCTGAGCTTCTTCCTGTTCTGGGAAATCATGAGCTCCTGGACCCTGTACATGGCTATCGCCCACGAGGGCGACAAGGCCTCGTTACGGGAAGCCTTCAAGTACTTTCTCTTCAACCTTCTGGGCGCGGGCTTCCTCTTTGTGGGCCTCTGCGTGCTCGGGCCCTTCACGCCCTTCAACGCCGGCCTGCTGGCCGGGCTTGTGCCCGACCTGCCCGCGGGCGCGGCCTGGCTGGGCATGGCCCTGCTGGCCGTGGGCTTTGTGATGAAGGCCGCCCAGCTGCCCTTCCGCATTGACTGGCAGATGCACCCGGCCCTGGCCCCCACGCCGGTGTCCGGCTACATATCCTCGGTGCTGCTGAAGAGCGCCGTCATCGGCCTGATCAAGCTCTTCATGCTGCTGGGCGGGGGTTTTGCCCTGGCGGGCATCCTGGACGGCTTCGAACAGGGCGTGATCAGCCTGATCGTCATGTGGATCGGCGGCATCACCATCATCATGGCCGCCGTGCAGGCCCTGCGGGCCAACGGCATCAAGCTGATCTTCATCTACTCCACCGTGAGCCAGCTGGGCTACATGGTGCTGGCCGTGGCCGCGGGCGGGGCCCTGGGCTACGCGGGCGGCATGCTGCACCTGATCAACCACGTCTTCTTCAAGGACCTGCTCTTCCTGATCTGCGGGGCCGTGATGTTCGCCACGCACCGGGACAGCCTGGATGATCTGGGCGGCATCGGCCGCAAGATGCCCTTCACCCTCTGCATGTTCGCCATCGCGGGCCTGTCCGTGGTGGGCGTGCCGCCCACCAGCGGCTTCTCCTCCAAGTGGCTGATCTACCATGCCCTGATGCAGGCCGGGCAACCCTTCCTGGCCCTGCTTTCCCTGGTGGGCAGCGTGCTGACCCTGGCCTATATTGCCAAATTCCTGCACGCAGCCTTCCTGGGCCAGCGCGCCCCGGACCTGGACGACGTGCATGAGGCCCCCAAGGTCATGCGCGTGCCCATGGGCATTCTGGCCGTGGGCTGCGTGCTGACGGGCATTTTCCCCGGCCTGGGGCTCATGCCCATCAACAGCGTGTTGCTGGAATACGGGCTGGCTCCCCTCGATGTGGGGCTTTCCGGCGTGCTTTCCGGCCCCGGCGCCTGGAACGCCACAGGCATGTTCGTAATGATGGCGCTGGCCTTCCTGGCCGGGTACTGGTTCGTACGCCGCTTCACGCGCCTGCGTGAAATCGACGTGCACGCCTGCGGCCTGCCTCCGGAAATCGCCACCAGCCGCATGGCTCCCTCCAGCATCTACGGCGACCTGACGCGCCTGCTGGGCGGCGGGCGCGCTTCCAAGGAGAACCGCTGATGAGCGACACCCTGCTTGCCATTCTGCACATGTGCATCTTTCCCGGCGGGGCTTTTGCCCTGGCCGTGGGATTCTTCTTCAAGGGCCTGGACCGGCGGGTGGAAGCCCGCCTCCAGCGCCGCGTGGGCCCGCCCCTGATCCAGCCCTGGCTGGATATCGCCAAACTGCTGACCAAGGAAACCCTGATCCCGAAAACCGCCTGCCGTTCGGCCTTTCTGCTGGCTCCGGTCTTCGGCTTCACGGGCATGGCCGTGTGCGCGGCCTTCATTCCGGTGCCGGGCGTGTTCGACGGCCTGTTCAACATGGGCGACCTGCTGGTGATCTTCTATCTGCTGCCCATCCCGGCCATGGCCCTGATGCTGGGCGGTTCGGCCTCCAGCTCGCCCTTCGGCGCCGTGGGCTTCTCGCGCGAGATGCTGCTCATGCTGGCCTATGAAACCCCGCTGCTGATGATTTTGCTGGCCGTGGCCATGCTGGTGGGCAAGGGCATTTCCGGCGGTGACTGGGGGGCCGAGTTCTCCCTGCTCAAGATCGTGGCCTGGCAGCAGCACAGCGGCTCCCTGGGCTTCAACCCTTCCATGATTCCGGCCCTGCTGGCCTACCTGATCTTTTTGCCCGGCACCATGGGCGTGGCCCCCTTTGACATTCCGGAGGCGGAAACCGAAATCATCGAAGGTCCCCTGCTGGAGTACGGCGGCCCGCTGCTGGCGCTCTTCCAGGTGACCTCGGCGCTGAAGACCTTCGTGGTGCTGGGCCTGGGGGTGGCGCTTTTCTTTCCCGGCACTATATCTGAATGGTGGCCGGTGAATCTGATCTGGTTCGTGCTCAAGTGCCTGGGCCTGATGCTGGTTTCGCTGACCTTGGTCAAATCGGCCACCGGGCGTTTCCGCATTGATCAGGCCTTCCGCTTCTATGTGACGGTACCCACGGCGCTCGCGCTGTGCAGTCTGATCCTGGTCTGGGTGATGTAAGGAGGCCGCTGTGGCTTTGGACAATCTGCTCAAAAAACTTTCCGTGCGCTCGCCGTGGCTGTTCCGGATCAATGCCGGTTCCTGCAACGGCTGCGACGTGGAACTCGCCACCACGGCCTGCATTCCGCGTTACGACGTGGAGCGCCTGGGCTGTAAATACTGCGGCAGCCCCCGACACGCGGACATTGTACTGATTACCGGCCCCCTGACCACCAGGGTGCGCGACCGCGTGCTCCGGGTCTGGCATGAAATACCCGAACCCAAGGTGACCGTGGCCGTGGGCATCTGCCCCATTTCCGGCGGCGTCTTCCGCGAGGGCTATTCCATTGAAGGGCCCATTGACCGTTATTTGCCGGTGGACGTGAACGTGCCCGGCTGCCCGCCGCGCCCGCAGGCCATTCTGGAAGGCGTGGTGCTGGCGCGCTCCATCTGGCTCAAGAAACTGGGCCTGGAGGAATAAATGACCGCGTTGCGGCTGGCCTTGCGGCAGACCTTCGAGCGCCTGCGGGCCGCGTGGGCCGACAACGGGCAAATCTGTCGGCGTTGCGGCGTCTGCCACCATGTCTGCGGCCTGCTGCGACGCCCCAAGCCGCGTAACGACGCCAAGGTTCTGGAGGAATAATATGGCGGGCTTTCTGAAAGTTCTGTTCCGCAATCTGCTGGAGGGCCCGAGCACCGATCCCTTCCCGCTGGGCGAAACATTCACGCCGGCGCGCCTGCGCGGCCGGGCCAAAGTGGATCCCACCCTCTGCATGGGCTGCGGCGTCTGCCGCCATGTCTGCGCGGCCGGGGCCATCAACATCACCCATCTGCCGGACGGCAGCGGCTACACCATCACCATCTGGCAGAATTCCTGCTGCCTGTGCGCCTCCTGCCGCCATTACTGCCCCACCGGGGCCATGAGCATCAGCACGGACTGGCACTCAGCCCATCCGGAAGAGGAAAAGTTCGACCGCCTGGAGCAGCACACCATCAAGTACGAGCCCTGCGCCCACTGCGGCACGCTGATGCGGCCCGTTCCGGCGCATCTGGCCAAGCGCCTGTACGCCAAAAATCCGGACATCGACCCGGAGCTGATCCGCCACCTCTGCCCCAAGTGCCGCCAGATCGAGGACGCCAAGCGCAATGCCTGCGTGCTGCCCGCCCACACTGAGGACAAGCCGGAACAGCGCGTGACCTCGGCCGCGCCCACCAGGGAATAAGAGACGAGCGGAAACCGCAAAGGATACAGTATGCAAGATATTATCCGGGGCGACGCGCGGATCATTGAGGACATTTCGGCCCTCTGCACCGACAGCGACGCCATTCATCACAGCATCGACAGCTTCGGCAACGCCTTCCATTGGTTCCGGCTGGACACGCCGCGCCAGCTGCCACAGGCCGCCGCAATACTGCGGAAAGTCGGGGCGCGCCTGGCCATGGTCACGGCCTACAACCGCCGCCAGCTGAGCGAGCCCATGCAGGAAGTCTGTTACCATTTCGAGCTGAAAGGCGTCATCTACAACCTCACGGTGACGCTTAACGGCGAGTGGCCCACCGTGCCCTCCATCACCCCGCTGTTCGCCAATGCCGACTGGCACGAACGCGAAATGATGGAGCTGTACGGCATCCAGGTCACGGATCATCCCGATCCGCGCCGCCTCTTCCTGGACGAGGAGCTGGACGCGGGCATTCTCAACGAGGCCGTGCCCCTGTCCATCATGATGAACGGGGCCTGCACCACCGACCTCTGGGAACGCATTCTGAAAGACAAGGAGAAGCGGCCATGAGCAGCACCTTCACCATGCCTCTGGGCCCGGTGCATGTGGCCTTGGAGGAGCCGGTCTACTTTCGCCTCACGGTGGAGGGCGAAACCGTGCGCAACGTGGAGCTGACCTCGGGCCACGTGCATCGCGGCATGGAGGCCATGGCAACCCAGCGCAATCTGATCAAGAACACCACCCTCACCGAACGGGTCTGTTCGCTCTGTTCCAACAGCCATTCCTTCACCTACTGCATGTCCGTGGAGAACGTGCTGGGCATCACCATTCCGGAGCGGGCGCGCTATCTGCGCGTGCTGGCCGAGGAAATCAAGCGCGTGGCCTCGCATCTGTTCAATACCGCCATCCAGGCCCATATCATCGGCTTCAAGTCCCTGTTCATGCACGTCATGGAAGTGCGCGAAATGATGCAGGACGTGAAGGAAACCGTGTACGGCAACCGCATGAACCTGGCCTCCAACTGCATCGGCGGCGTCAAATGCGATGTGGAACGCGACATGCTGGACTACATCCTGGGCATGATCGCCAAAGTGGAGCCCGCAGTGGATGAAATCCGCGAAATTTACGACACCAACGGCCTGGTGCTGGCCCGTACCAAGGGCCTGGGCCTGCTGCCCAAGGAAGACGCCGTGCGCCTGGGCGTGGTGGGACCGGTGGCGCGCGGCTCCGGCGTTGTCATCGACGTGCGCAAGGATTCGCCCTACGCCGCCTATCCCGAACTGAACTTTGACATGGTCACCTCCGAAGGCTGCTGCATCCATTCCCGGACCATGGTGCGCCTAAACGAGATCTTTGAATCCTTCAAACTGATCCGCCAGTGCTGCGAACGCGTGCCCGACGGCCCGGTGACCGCGCCCATGCGCCAGATCCGCACGGCCGAGGCCTGCGCCCGCTCCGAAGCCCCGCGCGGCGAGGTTTTTTATTACATCCGCACCAACGGCACGGACATGCCCGCGCGGCTCAAGTGGCGCGTGCCCTCATACATGAACTGGGAAGCCCTGGGCGTGATGATGCGCGACTGCAAGGTGGCGGACGTGGCGCTGATTACCAACAGCATTGATCCGTGCGTTTCCTGCACGGAACGCTGACAGCGGACCTTTTTCCCGCCGGCTGCGTCAAACAGCGCGGCACGCCTCGGTCACATAGACGGCTATGCTCCGCTTCGGCGCGCCGCTTGTTTTCCTTGTCGGCGGGAAAAATCTCCACTGTCAGGAAAAAACGGTAAAAGGAAATACATGCATGAGGCCAGCCTTGTACAAGGCCTGCTGGACATGGCCCTGAAAGCCGTGGAGGAGCACAACGCGGCCCATCCCGACAACCGCGCGCTGCGGATTCAGGAAATCACCTGCGAACTGGGCCTGATCGCCTGTGTGGAGGCCCAGACCCTGACCGCCTGTTTTGAACTTTTTGCCGAAGGCACCTTGGCCGAAGGCGCGACGCTCACGCTCAACACCGCGCCTCTGGCCTGCCGCTGTGAAAACTGCGGCCACGCCTTCAGCCTGACACAACGCCGTTTCGTCTGCCCGGCCTGCGGCAGCGAAAACATCCACTTCAACGGAGGGCACGGGCTTACGCTCCAGTCCCTACGCGTTGAATCCGAGGAAACGGACCATGCTTGAACACATTCAGGTCGTACCCGATAAATGCCGCGCCTGCCGCCGTTGCGAGGTGGCCTGCATCGCCGCCCACCACGGCATGTCCTTCAAGGAAGCCATGAAGCACCGCGACGTGCTGGTCGCGCGCGTGCAAGTGGTTAAAGCCGAAGGCTTCAAAACCACGGTGCGCTGCCACCAGTGCGATCCCGCGCCCTGCTGCAACGTCTGTCCCACCGGCGCGCTGCAGCAGGAGGAGGACGGCCGCATCACCATGCGCGTCCAGTTCTGCGTGGCCTGCAAGATGTGCATCGCGGCCTGTCCTTACGGCACCATTTCCCTGGATACCATCGGCATGCCCGATCTGAGCGGCAGCGACGCGGAAACCCTTGCCCAGAGGGCCCGCCGGGAAGTGGCCGTGCGTTGCGACATGTGCCGCGCCTGGCGCGAGGAAAACGGCAAAAAGATCACGGCCTGCATGGAGGCCTGCCCGGTGCGCGCCCTGTCCATGGTGGAGCCGGACGGCACGGTGGTGGAAGTCCCCCAACCTGAGAAAAAAACCGTGGCCGAGGCCAAGGCATCCCCCACGGAAACGCCCGGCGAGGGAGCTCAGGCGTAGCTTCGGAAGGGCGCGCAGCAAGGCTGATAAATCCTGTTGACAGGCAGGGGCAAACTCCTTAGTGGCTGACTCAGAAAGATGTGACCTTCGTCACGCTTCGTTTGACCGGCATGCATGCCGGATACGGCGGAGTCGGTAACTCCGGCCGCATAGGGATTTTCCCTTCAAAAACATTTTCCCTTATGTATAAGGGGGAATCTGTATGTTGTTTTCCAAAACCCTTGCCCGTTGCCTTGTCCTGGCCTGTGCTCTCTCCATCTCCTGCGCGGGCGTTGCTTTTGCGGCTCCGCAGCAGGGCGCGGCCAAAGCTCCGGCCGCTTCCACAGCCAAAGCCCCGGCGCACAAGCCCGGCGCGGCCGTGAAGAAACCCGTCAAACACGCTCCCAAGGCCGCCAAGCCCGCCGCCAAGCAGCCGGTGAAAACGCCTGAAACCGAAGAATAAACAACCTTCACCCGAATCATCAGCCCCCGGTCCTCCTGTTCAGGAGAACCGGGGACTTTTTTTCAGCGACCATACCCGCAATGGCCCTTGAGCAGATTCATTTTGAAATTCTACAAATTTCAAAGTTGACATTCAGGCGAAAAACATGTTTTTCGCCTGAATCCACGCCGCGTTGCTCTCGATGCCTGTACGCCCTTTGGGCTACAGGCACGGCCCTACGGGCCGCCCGTCGGGTCGGTCTTCGCGGCGCGCCTCACCGTGTTCGGCGTTAGGGCATTTCAAAGTTGAAATGCCCTAACGCCCCCGTCACTCCCGGTTATCACCACCACTTCCGGGGATAGCGCCGCCGCGCGCCCAGATTGTTGGTCAGCAGGGCCAGCAACAGCATGCAGCAGGCCCCCGCGCCGCACGGCAGAAGCACATACCAGTAGCCCAGGCGGTGGATGTCCGCCCCGCCGATGACCGCGATCAGTGCCGTGGCCCCGCCGGGTGGATGCAGGGTTTTGGTGACGCACATCAGGGCAATGGCGGTGGACACGGCCAACGCCGCGGCCGCCGTGGGCTCCTGCCCCAGAAGCAGCTGGCAGCTGACGCCCACCAGCGCCGAAAGCAGATGTCCTCCCACCAGATTACGCGGCTGGGCCAGCGGGCTTTCAGGCGCGCCGAAGGCCAGGACCGCCGAAGCCCCGAACGAGCCGATGAGCAAGGGCAAATTCCATTCCTGGGCGCATGCGCGTTCCAGCCAGGCCAGGCAGGCAATGGAAAGGGCGCTGCCCAACCAGGCCCAGCCCACGTCGCTCCAGGTTGTCCGCGCGGATGTCCGCGCGCCGCCCAGGCGGCTCAGTACCCGTGTCATTCCGGTCATATCCCCTCCCCAGGAGCTGTGACGCATTTCATGCGTATGAACACTGCTCTATACCCGCGCCAGAGCCAGAAACACCGCATGCAGCGAGGCCAGCAGGGCGATGAAGGCGTTTTCCACCGCCGGGCCGTGTCTTTTTGTGCCGTACAAGCCGAGAGAAAGCGCGTTCCGGCGGCAGGCCGCCAGACAGTCCCGGCAGAGGGTGCATACGGAACCGGGCGTCTCCTGATCCAGGCGTTCCGGCGTCATGGCCCCATAACGGCAGGCCCGCGCGCAGGCTCCGCAGCGGTTGCACGCGCCCGTGCGGCGGACGCGCCAGGGCGACAGCCGCCCCAATCCGCTCGCGACCAGGCCCAGCGGGCAGACGCCCAGGCAATAGGTTCCGAAACCCAGCTTACGGCTGAACAGTCCGGCGCAGCACGGCAAGAGCAGGCCCAGCAACAGGCCGCAGGCCAGGGCCACCCCCACCGGAGCCCCGGCCAGGCGCAGCAACACGGGCGCCAGCAGGGTCAGCGCCAGCACGACCAGACGCAGCCGGGGCAGCCAGGCCGGTACCGGGCGCACGCGCCCCCGGGCCGCCGTGCCCGCGTCCCAGACGCCGAAATAGCAGAGCTGGCTGCACCAGGCCGCGCCCGCCAGCAGCACGGCGACGCCGAAAAGAATCAGCATGAAATAGCCCCCGCCCCGGTACAACGGCGCGGCCAAAATCACACCCGGCACGGGCAGATGCAGATTGCCGCTGAGCAGAAAACGCCCGTCCAGGGTGAGGCCCAGCAGCAATTGGCCGAAAAAGACCAGGGAAAACAGCCGCCAGGTCCAGAGCCGGGCGGCAACGGCCGTATGCCGGTCAGACAGCCGCCCCGCCACCCAGGCCGCCCAGAGGCCGGGCAAAAAGGCCTGGGCCAAGCCCCAGCCGGGCGCGAAGCGCTCCAGCACAAAGAGGCCCGGCACCAGAGCCCAGGCTGCGGCCAGAATGCCGGTGGTCAGTCCCAGGGCCGCCAGTTGCGCGCCCGCGCTGCTTTCCCGGCGGGCATAGCGCGCCCGCGCCCGCTCACTCAGCAACGGCAGGGCGGCCAGGGCGGTGAACAGGGCCACGCCCAGAAGAATGGCGGCCAATTGGTGCCAGGGCTGGTCCATGAACTGGCGTACCTGGACGAACTGGCTTGTGGTCCAGATCCAGCGGGCAGCCAACAGGGGCAGGACCAGCAGCAGGACCCGGCGCACCCAGGCCCCGCGAGTCCAGGCCAGCAGGGCCAGCAGAACGCAGCCCAGGGTCAGGGCGGGCAGGCCGGCCCGCCAGAAGTGCGCACCGGCCAGCAGCAGCGCCAGGGCTGCGGGCAGGGGGCAAAGACGGGCGCTTGCGGTCATGGACATCTCGGACAGCTCCTTGACTGGAATTCCAGCCCGGCGTGCTGAGGCGACGCGCAAGGCGCAGTGCCGGAATCCCTGCCGAAACGGGTCGGCGGGAGGCAGCGGACAAAGGCATTGGCGTAGCCCCTCAGGCGGGCCCGCAGTGCGTCAGGACGGTTTTAAACGGGCTCGGGGCTCGTCGCTCCCTCCGGCAGACAGCGCTTGCCGGTCAGGGACTGGATGTCGATACGGATGACGGCCACCCGGCGGACATTGGCGTCCGGCGCGGGGCGCGGGCAACGGGCGGCATAGCGTTCCGCCAGGCTGTCCAGGGCCAGACGCTTTTCCTCCGCGTCCTCGACCAGAGAGGCGCGGCCCGTGCCGCAGATGGATTTGTAGTAGGTGGAGGATTTTTCGCGGTCGATCCGCACGTCCGTCGCCAAGCTGAAGGCCACGCGGCCGTCCTTGCGGATCAAATCCAACTTGGTTCCTTCCAGAGCGCTGTGCAGATAGATGTGCTGGTCCAGACGCACGAAATTAAGCGGAATCAGATAGGGGAAGTCCCCATTGTTAAGGGCCAGAAACAGTTCTTCGGCCTTGGCGAAGACCTCGTCAAAAAAAGCCGGGTCAGAACACTCGCGTTTGCTCAGGTGCATACCTCTCTCCTTTTACGGGAATCAATGCTTCAAACAGTTGTGTAACGGCGCGCGTAAAACACGCCTGCGCTTCGTTCGGCAGAGCATTTCACACCTGAAACGTCCGGCCCGACATGCAATCAATCCGCAAGGCACAGCTGCCAGCGCCGCCCGGCTTCCGCCAGATCCGCCGTATCGGGATGGCGGGCGGCCTCCTCCAGCCGGGCGCGGCGTTCCGGCGTCATGGGATGGCGGCCTTTTTGCCGCGAAATTTCCAGAATTTTCGGATCGACCCGGCCCTGGCACAAAAAGCCGTCCAGCACCGTATTGCCGCCTTCTTCCAGCAGGGCCCGCGCGCCTTCCGCGCAGCGCCGGGCGTGCGGCGAATCCGGCCAGGCCCCCAGGGTTCCGAAAAAGAAGACTTTCTTGCCGAGCACGCGGCGCATGTATCCTTGCGTCCTGGCGTCGGCCTGGCCCAGGCGCACCCAGAACCCCAGGGCCAGCAGGTCGTAGTCATCAGGGTCCGGCGCCTCACGCACGGGGAAGCAGGGCGCGCCGGAAGCGGCGGCCAGGGCTTCAGCCACCTTACGGGTATTGCCCGTGACTGAGGAATAAATGATGCAGCTTTTCATATTCTGTGTTCCCGCAGCATAGCGCACGGATGTTAACTATCGGCCAATTTTTGCAGCCCCGCCCGGTCCAGCAGGATCACACGGCGGCGTTCAACGCTGATCAGGCCGTTGGCGGCCAGCTGGCTCAGTTCCCGGCTCAGGCTCTCGCGGCTGATGCCGATCAGACGCGCCAAAATTTCACGGCTGACGCCGAGATCCAGCGCGTCGGTCTTTTCCATTTTCGACCGGTGCAGCAGCCAAGCCGCCACCCGGCGGGAAGCGGAAATCCGCCCCTGCGACCCGGCCAGTTTGTTGATGAACAGGCGCTGGCGCAGGGAAAGCGCCGCGATCAGGCCCAGGCCCAGCGTCGCGTTGCCGCGCAGGACAGCCAGCAGGGCGCGCTTGTCCAGCCAGAGCAGGCGGCCCTCCCGGACGCCCATTGCCGAAGCGGGCAAGCCGCCCTCATAAAACAGCACGCCCGCGTCCAGAAGGCGGCCGGGCCGCACCAGATGCAGCACGCATTCCCGGCCACGGGGCGCGCTGCGGGACAATTTGACCAGGCCGGAGAGCAGAAAGGCGGGGTCCGCGCTTTCCTGGCCTTCCCGGAACAACACCTCGCCCTTGGCAAAGGCCCGCAAGCGAGCGTGTCCGGCCAGGGCCAGGCGCTCCTCCGGACGCAACACGGCGAAAAGTCCATTGCCGAGAGCCGTCAGAACGGCCTGTTGTGCAGGTTCTTTCAAGGGTGATTCCGGCATGGCGTCAATCTTCAGATAATGTTAACTTTGAGAATGCACATTCCCAAAGTTTTTAGAGCGGGTTGATATTGAAAATATCTCAACGCGCTGTGCGGATTTTCCGTGAAAAGCCGTACC
>OMGS01000182.1_pt1 | contig 53134 bp, 45 predicted proteins | sample 1646081 | NCBI WGS metagenome assembly OMGS01 (sample SAMN05578591, study PRJEB25193) | human gut metagenome | biome: Human Microbiome; feature: human-associated habitat; material: feces | host: Homo sapiens | place: USA:Birmingham | reverse complement strand
TAATCTCGTCAAACAAGAGGTCAGCAAAAGCTGAAATTAGATGCGTCTGCCCTGCCTTGGCCGAGGAGCCCGTTGTGCAGTGGCGGCGCATGGAGCGGGAGATGCGGGACGGTATGCGTCGCGCTTGACAGAGGCCTGCGCAATGGTGAAATTACCCGTAAAAGCGGAGGCCATGTCGATGATTCTGGAATGGGCCGCCGCCGGGGCGGTAATCCTGGCGGGCCTGATTTTCTGCGTGCGCATCATGCGGCGCGGCATCACCACCCTGGACGAGGACCGGGTCCAGTATCTGGAGCGCATCCATGCCGAAGAGCGGCAACTGGATGAGGACAGGAAAAATATTTCCCTGGACGAGCATCTTCATGTACTGCACGCGGCGGTCGCGGATTTGTTGCGCCTGGCTGGCAATCCGCCCGGTCACGCGCTGACGGGGCATGGTTCGACCCTGGTGCTGCGCACCCCGGAGGGCGAGTGGCGCATTGAGCTGATCATGCGCGAACGCACCCTGCGCCGTACCCACAAGGTGCTGCACGGGCGCAGCCGCTGGCTGCTGAGCGGCTTCGGCCGCAATGAGCATTTTGAAGACCTGGCGGGCCTGATGTGCAACCTCAACGCCTATCTGCACGGCGACAAGCTGGTGCCGCCCGAGCCCGCGCATCTGGCGCGCCGCCTCAGCCAGTAATAATGAAAACGCCGCCTTGTCCTGACCGGACAAGGCGGCGTTTTCGCAACATGTTAATAAGGGCTGAGCCTGGAGCGTTTCAAAGGTAATCCGCGATAGAGCATTTCAACATTGAAATGCTCTATCGCCGAACACGGTGAGGCGCGCCGCGAAGCGGCGTGGATTCTGGCGAAAACCATGTTTTTCGCCAGAATGCCGACTTTGAAATTTGTAAAATTTCAAAGTTAATCTGCTCTAAGAACGCGGCAGACTCCGCATATACCGGTCCATGGCGTCGGCCACGGTTTTGGAGCAGTGCACGGCCTCCACCACGGTTTTGGCGCCCCGCACCACGTCGCCCGAGGCGAAGATGCCCGGATGGGTGGTGGCCCCCCGCGCATCTGTTTTCACCAGGCCGCGTTCGTTGATCTCTATGCCCGTGGACGTGGACACGATTTTGTCCTTGGGGCCCTGGCCGATGGCGATGACCACGGAATCCGAGGGCTCCAGAAAATCCTCGCCTTCCACTTCGCCAGCATGGCCTTCCGCGTCGTAGTCCAGGCGGCGGAATATCGCACCTTCCGGACGGATTTCCACGGGCCGCACGCAATTGTGAAAGTCCACGCCGTCCACCCCGGCGTACTCCACCTCGCGCGGGCTGGCGGCCAGCACGGGTTTGCGGGCGTAAATGGTGACCTTGCGCGCGCCGTGCCGCAGAATGGTGCGGGCCGCGTCAATGGCCGCGTTGCCCGCGCCGATCACGCTGACCGTTTCGCCCAGATTGTAGACCGCCGGATTGCAGAGATAGTCGATGGCAAAATGGACGTTCCCCAGGCTTTCACCCTTGATGCCCAGGCTGTTGGGCCGCCAGACGCCCGTGCCGATGAACACGGCGCTGTAGCCGTCCCGGAACAGGTCGTCCATGCGCAGCGCGCCGCCGATGGTCGTATTGGGGCGGATGCGCACGCCCAATTCCAGCAGGCGCTGCTGATAACGGTCCAGGATGCTCTTGGGCAGGCGGAAGGCGGGAATGCCGTAGCGCAGGACGCCGCCGATGCGGTCGTGGGATTCGAAAATGGTCACGGCATAGCCGCGCTGGGCCAGAATGATGGCAATGGTCAGTCCGGCCGGGCCCGAGCCGATGATGGCGGCGGCCAGGCCGTTCTGGGGCGGCCGGGGCGGATGGTGGGCGGCCAGGAAGCGCTCGGAGATATAGTTCTCGATGCTGCTGATATGCACGGGGCTGCCCTTCTTGCCCAGGATGCAATGCCCCTCGCACTGTTTTTCGTGGTCGCAGACCAGGGAACAGACAATGGAAAGGGGATTGTTGTCAAAGAGCATCTGCCCGGCTTCGTCGATATTCCCGTTCAGAAACTGCTCGATCATCACCGGAATATTGGTGTTGATGGGACAACCCGTGCGGCAGAGCGGCTTTTTGCAGTGCAGGCAGCGCCGGGCTTCGTTGATGACATGCAGCGCCATGGATTCTCCTTATATATGAGGTCCCAGGGGGCATCGCCCCCTGAGACCAGGCTCAAGCCCTCATTAGAGCGCCTGCTGCAAAGCAGTCTTTTTCCGTACAGCGGCGTTGCCAAGGAAAAATTGACCTCGCAGTATGTAGATACAGCTTCACCCAATTTCCCCTTGGCGCCTTGCTGTCCGAAAAAATTCAGCTTTTCGCGGGCAGCGGGTTAATGAGGGCTGACGCTAGCCTTTTTCAGGCGCGCACAACTGCCGGAACCAGTCCGGCACGGGCACGGGCCGCCCCTGGGGATTGACCAGGGCGTGCTGGGTCATGCCCTCGGCCAGCAGGCGCGTCTTGTCCTCGTTCCATATCTCATATACAAAACGCAGTGAGGCCCGGCCCCATTCGCTGATGCCCGCGCGCACCTGCACAAGATCGTCGTAATGCGCCGGCGCGCGGTAGCGGCACTGGGCCTCGCGCACGGGCAGAATGATGCCTTTTTTTTCCACGTCCGCGTAGCTCATGCCGCACTGGCGGATATAGGCGCTGCGGGCGCGTTCGAACAAATGCAGATATTCGGCGTAATACAAGACTCCCATGGTGTCCGTTTCTCCGTAGGACACACGATGGGGCAACCATACCTCGGGGGTGGGGAAATCATGCACGGGCAAGCTCCTTGTTTCGGCGCGGGCTGTACGCGGCGCGCGTCCGTAAGGGCCGGGGGCGCGTCGCGTCCGGCCTTGATTGTGGTTTTGCTGGCGAGTCTTGTGCTCTCCGCCTGCGCCGGCAAGAAACCGCAGTCCGAAGATCTGCCGCCGTTGGGGCCGCCGGTGGCCGTGCAGGAAAGCCCGGAATTTTTCGTCGCCAATCTGGCCCCCCGCAACCAGGATCTGACCAGTTGGAAGGACATGGCCCCTACCGTGCGCAAGTCTCTGCGCTATGTCAACAGCAAGCCGCAGGGCGCGGCGGCCGTCAAGCGGCCGGGCCTGACCGTGACCTGGGGGGATCTTTCCCGCAGCCTGACCCGTTTGCGCGAACTGCTGCCGCGTCTGGATGCGGAGCCGGACCTGCTGCTGGCCAATTTTCGCTGGGTGGAAGTGCCGGGCGGCATCAATTATTCCGGCTACTATGAGCCGCAGGTGCGGGCCAGCCGTACGCGCAAGCCCGGCTATACCCAGGCCGTCTACGGCCTGCCGCCGGACCTGAAGCGGGTGCGGGCCAAACGCGGCCGCTATCACGACCGCCGCGCCATTGAGGAAAAACAGGTGCTGGCCAACCGGGGCCTGGAACTGGCCTGGGCCGCGGACCCGGTGGACGTCTTTTTTCTGGAAATCCAGGGGTCGGGGCGCCTGATTTTTGACGACGGCACCCAGGCCTATGTCAACTACGCCGGGCAGAACGGCCACAAATACAAAAGCTCGGGCCGGATCATGCGCGAGAAGGGCCTGCTCAAGCGCGGCGATATTTTTGAACAGCGCGAGTGGTTCAGGAACAATCCCGGGCGGGTGCGCGAAATCCTCAATGAAAATCCCAGCTACGTCTTTTTCAAGTTCGGCGGCAGGGGGCCCACCGGGGCCATGGGCCATGAGGTGGACGACTGGCTTTCCCTGGCCACGGACCGTTCCTATATTCCCCTGGGTTCCCTTGTGGCCTACGGGGTCAATGCCCCGGACGAGCGGCGCGGCAGCGTGCCCCTGCGCGGCATCGGTTTTGCCCAGGATGTGGGCGGGGCCATCAAGCGCAACCGTATCGACATTTTCTGCGGCGGCGATGCGCGGGCCAACTACGTGGCCAGCCATCTGGACGCCAAGGGCCCGGCCTGGGTGCTGCTGGCCCGCTGACCGCGTATCTAGAGCAGTTCATTAGTGTTAAATGCTCCAAAGGAGATCAGCCGTGCTCGACAATGACCATCAGGCGCTCATGGCCCGCGCCGGGGAAAGGGACATCTGCATCCTGCCCGCCATGGGCAACCGCCACGGCTTGATCACCGGGGCCACGGGCACGGGCAAGACCGTGACCCTGCAAAGCCTGGCCGAAACCTTCAGCGCCTTGGGCGTGCCGGTCTTTCTGGCCGACGTCAAGGGCGACCTCTCGGGTCTGGCCAAGGCAGGCGCGCCCACGGGAAAAGTGGCCGAGCGCATTGCCCGACTGGGCCTTGCGGCGCGCGGTTATCTCAACCAGGCGTTCCCGGCCTGCTTCTGGGACGTGTTCGGCAAAAGCGGCCACCCTCTGCGCGCCACGGTGAGCGAAATGGGGCCCTTGCTGCTCTCCCGCCTGCTCAACCTCAACGAGGTGCAGAGCGGGGTGCTCCATCTGGTCTTCCGCATTGCCGACGACGCGGGTCTGCTGCTTCTGGACATGAAGGATCTGCGCAGCATGGTGCAGCATGTGGGCGATGAGCGCGATCAATACAGGACAGCTTACGGGCAGATTTCCACGGCCAGCGTGGGAGCCATCCAGCGCGGCCTGCTGCGTATGGAGGAAGAGGGCGGGGACCGCTTTTTCGGCGAACCGGCCCTGGACATCATGGATCTGCTCCAGACCGACAGCCGGGGCCGGGGCGTGGTCAACATCCTGGCCGCCGACGCGCTGATGAACGCGCCGCGTCTTTATTCCAGCGTATTGCTCTGGCTGTTGTCCGAGCTGTTTGAACGCCTGCCCGAAGTGGGCGATACTGACAAGCCGCGTCTGGTCTTCTTTTTCGACGAGGCCCATTTGCTCTTTGACGGAGCGCCGCCCGTGCTGCTGCAAAAGATCGAGCAGGTGACGCGTTTGATTCGCTCGCGCGGGGTGGGGGTCTATTTTGTGAGCCAGAACCCGGCGGACATGCCGGACAGCGTGCTGGGCCAGCTCGGCAATCGCGTGCAGCACGCCCTGCGGGCCTTCACCCCCGGAGAACAGAAGGCCGTGCGCGCCGCGGCCCGGGCTTTCCGGCCCAATCCGGCTTTCAATACCGAGGATGTCATCGGCCAGCTGGCCGTGGGCGAGGCTCTGGTGTCTTTTCTGGACGCCGACGGCGCGCCCCGGATAGTGGAGCGGGCGCTGATCGTGCCGCCGCAGAGCCAGGTGGGGCCCATCACGCCCGAAGAGCGCGCCGTGGTCATGCGGAATTCGCTGGTGGCGGGAGCGTACGAGCGGGCCGTGGACCGCGAGTCGGCCTATGAAATCCTGACAGCGCGCGCCGCCCGCCGACAGGAGGCCGCGGACGATGAGGCCCGGCGCAAGGCCGAAGCCCTGGCTGAAAAGGAACGCCTGCGGCAGGAGGCCGCGGCCCGGCGCGAAGAGACGCGCGCCCGGAGAAGCGGCGGCGGTGAGGGTTTGGGGGATATTCTGGGCTCAGTAGCCAAACAGACGACCCGTACCATCGGCACCACCGTGGGCCGGGAGATCGGGCGCACGGTGGTCCGGGGATTGCTGGGCGGCCTGTTCGGCAAGCGCTGAGAAAGAGCGCGGCAATGTTGTCATGCTCTCAGAGCACGCGCGGCACGGCGCATGGCACAAGGCGTGTTCCTTTGAAAAAGTGGAACCTTTCAAAGGCAATCTGTTCCGGAAGGAAAAGAACATGAACGACCCCGAAGACCCGCGGGTTCCGGTTCCCGCTCCGTCCGAATGCCGCCGGGAAAAATGCGCCGCGCGGCGGGCCGCCATCCTGGACGCGGCTTTGGAAGAGTTCAGCCGCCAGGGCTTCGCCGCGGCCCGCATGGAAGACATCGCCCGGCGGGCGCGGGTTTCCAAGGGCAGCCTCTACCTTTACTTTCCCACTAAAAAAGCCCTCTTTCAGGGGGTCATTGAAGAGGGCTTCCGGCCTTTTTTCGAGCACAAGCAGGCTCTCTTGCGGGATACTTCCCTGAGCCCGCGCGATAAGCTGCTGCGGATGTACGCGCCCCTGATCACGGGCGGTCCCGACTCGCCCCTGCGGCGTTGCGTGCGTCTGGCATTCAGCGAGGGTCTGCATGATCCGGAGCTGATGGGCGGTTTTTACGAGAGTTTTCTCGCTCCCAATACAGCCCGCTTGCGCGAGGAATTTTTGCCCGCGGCCCGCGCGCCCAATGTGCACGCCGCCCTGGACCGCTTTCCCCTGCTGTTGATGGCGCCCTTGCTTTTCGGGGTGCTCCGCGACGATCTTTTTGCCAGCGCCGTGCCCCAGGATTTGCTGGGCCTGTTCAGCGCGCATCTGGATATTCTTTTTCCCGATGCTCCCGTCTCATCCCCTTCGGGCCAGCCAGACCAGGCCTGAAAGCAGCACAAAAAGCACGCCGCCCAGCCAGAACAGTTCATCAAAACTCAGGATGAATCCCTGCCGGGTGATTTCATTGGCGATCCAGGCCCTGGCCTGGGAGCCGGTCATGCCGAGCTGTTCCAGGGCGCGCAGGGCCGTGTCCCAGACCGGGTTGTAGTCGTTGATGCCCTCTGTCAGCCGGGCATGGTGCAGGGCTTCGCGCCGCTCCCACATGGTCGTGACCAGGGATGAGCCGATGGAACCGGCCAGCACCCGCACGCAGTTGGACAGGCTGGAGGCGGCGGCCAGATCGCTGTTGGGCAGGCCGGAAAGGATGATGGTCGTGAGCGGCATGAAAAAGAGGGCCACGCCGATGCCCAGGATCAACTGGGGCAGGGCCACGGAAAAGAAATCCATGCCCGGCGTGGAACCGGCGCGCCAGAAAAAGCAGCCTGCAAAGACCAGAAAGCTCAGGCAGGCCATCAGGCGCATGTCCAGACGGCGGGCCTGCTTGCCCAGAATGGGCGAGATGATCAGCGGAAACACGCCCACCGGGGCCAGGGAAAAACCGGCCCACATGGCCGTGTAGGACAGGCGCGCCTGGAGCATCAAAGGCAGCAGCACCACGGAGGCGAAGTAGAGCAGAAAGCCCAGGCTGATGCAGATGGTTCCCACCGTGAAATTGCGGTGCCGGAACAGGGAAAGGTTGACCACCGGATGTTTTTCCGTGAGCTCCCAGGCGATGAAAAAGGCGATGCCCACCACGGCCGCGACGCCCAGCGTCACGATATAGCCCGAGGCGAACCAGTCGTTATCCTTGCCCTCGTCAAGCATGAGCTGCAGGCAGCCGATGCCCACGACCAGCAGCACCAGGCCGACCACGTCGATGGGCGCTTTGCCGGTGGGAGTTTCCCGCCCGTGCAGGGGCGCGCGCAGAAGCAGCAGGCCCAGGGCGCCCACAGGCACATTGACGAAGAAAATCCAGCCCCAGTGGTAATTGTCGCAGATCCAGCCGCCCAGGATGGGCCCCAGAATGGGAGCCAGCACCACCACCATGGCCCAGAGCGAGAGGGCCAGGCCGCGTTTTTCCGGGGGATAGCAGGCCAGCAGCAGGCTTTGGGAAAGCGGCAGAATGGGCCCGGCCGAGACGCCCTGCACCAGACGGAAAAAAATCAGCATGCCGAGGCTGCTGGAAATGCCGCACAAGAAGGAAGAAAGCACGAACAGCGCGCTGGCGGCAAAGTAAAGCCGCACCTCGCCCAACCGCCGGGCCAGCCAGCCGGTGAGCGGGATGGCCACGGCGTTGGCCACGCCGAAAAAGGTGATCACCCAGGTGCCCTGGGAGACGGCCACGCCCAGATTGCCCGCGATGGTCGAAAGAGCCACGTTGGCAATGGTCGAATCCAGCACGGTCATGGCCGTGAGCACGGCAATGCCCACGGTGGCCGTCACCAGCGGGCCGCCGCGCAGCGGCGTGAGCGCGATCTCGCTCATAGTCCGGCCTGGTGCGAAGAGGCGGACGCGGCCTGGATATTGGCCGCGATGATCGCGTTGATACGCTCATCCACCGGCGCGAAATCCACGGGCGGGGTTTGGGCGGCCAGGCTGGCCGGGGGGGCGGGCCGGGGAGCGGTGAGCAGCATGGGGCCGTCCTGATTCTTGGTAGCGACCTCCACAGTGACGGAAAGGCCCACCAGCAAAGGGTGCTCCCGCAGCTCATCTTCCCGGAGGGCGATGCGCACCGGCACGCGCTGGACCACCTTGATCCAGTTGCCCGTGGCGTTCTGGGGCGGCAACAGCGAAAAAACGCTGCCCGTGCCCGCCGCGAAACCCTGGACCGTGCCGTGATAGGTCACGGAACCGCCGTACATGTCGGCTGTGATCAGGGCGGGCTGGCCGATGCGCATGCGCTTGAGCTGGCTTTCCTTGAAATTGGCGTCCACCCAGAGACTGTCCAGCGGCACCACGGCCAGCAGGGCCTTGCCGGGCGTGACGTACTCGCCCACCTGCACGGCGCGTCGGGCCACCTGGCCGCGCACCGGGCTGCGCACGGTAGCGCGCTGCAAATCCAGCCAGCGCTCGCGCACGGCCGAGGCCGCTTCCCTGACGGCGGGCTGTTCGGCCACCGGCGTGTCCAGCAGCACGGCGGTCAGGGCGTTGCGCTGGGCTTCGGCCACGGACAGGGCGTGGCGGGCCGTGGCCACGTCTTCGATACTGTGGATGAATTCCTCCTTGCGCACGGCCTTGTCCTTGATCAGTTGCTGGCGCCGCTCCAGGTTGCCCTGTTGGCGCTGCAGGTCGATTTTGCGCATGGCGATGTTGGCTTCGCTCTGGCGCAATTCGGCTTCGAGCTTGCAGGTTTCGCGCACGGCCGAGGCCAGGCTGACCAGGGCGTGCTCATAAGCCAGGCGGGCGTCCACCGGATCAATGGGCACCAGGGCCTGTCCGGCTTCCACCCGGTCCGTGTCGTCGGCCAGCACCGCCGTGACCCGGCCCGCCACCTGGGGCATGACCGTGACCGTATTGCCCGAAACATAGGCGTCGTCCGTGTTTTCCTCGTAGCGCAGCACCAAGGCCCACCAGATGCCCCAGGTCACGCCCGCGGCCAGAAAAAAGCCCGTGAGCAGGAGCAGAATGCGCGCCCGGCGGCCGGCCCGCAGTGTATCGAAATCCGGCAGACGGCGTTGCTGCTGCGCTTGCGTTTGTGTTTCCGGCTGATTTTGCGCGTCGTCCATAAGGCTCCCTTTTTTCATATTTTTCTGAACAGAACTGACCGGTCAGTACTATAACCGGAGAAAACGGCTGTCAACGTGCACGGATTACAGCACGCTGTCAACGGCTGGCCGTTGGCCACGCGAATGCGCACGGCAGAATACGTGCCGGCACATTTGGTTCGCGGTGTTCTGAAAAAAGAGATTTTTTATCCGGGAAACGCGCATCGTTTTCCGGGAGCCGTGAAAACAAACCGGCCACCCGCCGCATGACGGGTGGCCGGTTCAACAACCCTGGGCTGGAAAAGACTCAGGCTTCCAGAAAGGTCCTGTAGGCTTCCAAAGTGGCGTGGAGATCCGCGCAACTGGCCAGTTCAAAGGGGCTGTGCATGGAGAGCACGGCCGGGCCCAGGTCGATGACCCGCATGCCGTAGGCCGCCAGGAAGAGGGCCACTGTGCCGCCGCCCCCCAGATCCACCTTGCCCAGTTCGGCGGCCTGCCAGGGAATGCCCTTGGCATTATACAGGCCGCGCAGTTCGCCGAAAAATTCGGCGTCCGCCTCGCTGGCCCCGTATTTGCCGCGCGAACCCGTGAACTTGGAGAAGCAGGGGCCGTAGCCCAGCTGGGCCGCGTTCTGCTTTTCGTGCACTTCCTGAAAATCCGGGTCCAGAGCGGCCTGCACGTCGGCGGAAAGGGCCCGGCTGTGCAGCAGCACGTGCGAGGCGGGCGTGCCCGGAGCCCAGGCCCGGGCCAGATCTTCCACGCAGTATTGGAAAAAGCGCGAAGCCGCGCCCGTGGCGCCGTCCGAGCCGATTTCCTCTTTGTCCCAGAAGATCACGGCCATGTTCCGCGCGCCGCTTTCGGCCGACAGCAGGGCTTCCAGGGCCGTGAACACGCAGATGCGGTCATCCTGCCCATAGCCGCCCACCAGGGCCTTGTCAAAGCCCACGAAGCGCGCCGGTCCGGCGGGCACGGCCTGGAGTTCGGCGGTGATCAGGTCTTCTTCATTGATGCCGTATTTTTTGTGCAGAATCTCCAGCAGCTGTTCCTTGACCGGCTCCTTGGGCGCGTCCCTGTCTTTTCCTTTTTTCACGGCCTTGGGGCTGTGGGCCAGAATAATATTCAGCTTTTCGGCCTCAAAGGCCTCGCTGATGGTCTGGCTGCTCTGTTTCTGGGCCAGATGCGGCAGCAGGTCCGCGATGCAGAATACCGGCTCGCCCGGCTTTTCGCCGATGCTCACCGCAAGGCTTTCGCCGTTTTCGCGAATGACCACCCCATGCAGGGCCAGGGGCCGCGCCAGCCACTGATACTTGCGGATGCCGCCGTAATAGTGGGTCTTGGCCTGGGCCACGCCGGGCTGTTCAATGAGCGGGCGTTGCTTAAAGTCCAGACGCGGGGTGTCCGCGTGGGCCGCGATGAGCGCCAGACCTTTTTCCAGCGGTTCGGAGCCGCGCCGGGCCGCGAACAGGGCCTTGCCGCGCAGGGGACGCAGCACGCGCTCCTTGCTGAAATCCTCGCTGTAACCGGCCTGGCTGAGGCGCTCGCGCGCATAGTCCACGGTTTCGCGTTCGGTCTTGCAGCGGGTCAGAAAGTCGATGTAACGGGCGGCCAGGGCTTCCATGCTTTTGCGCTGTTTGGCATCGGCGTAGGTGTCCCAGGCGCTTTGCGGTTTGTAGGCAAGTGTTTTTTCCATGATTATATTCCTTGTCGGTTATGATTGCTTTCCGCCGCCTGCAGCGCCATGCGCAGTGCGCGCAGCAGCAGTGGGTATTCCTTGTTTTCCAGGGTGCGCGGGTCCAGGCAGAAGTGGTCGTCCTCCAGACGGCCCAGCAGGGGCGGGTCGGTAGCCAGCAGGGCGTTTTTCAGGGCCGTGGCGCTGATCCGCGCGGGTTTGAGGCAGACCAGGCTGGTGGGCAGGTCGTATTGGGGAAAGGCCCCGCCGCCCACGCGCGAGACATCCGGGCGCACGCTTACGGCACAGTCCCCGCCCAAGGCTTTGCGCAGGCGGGCGGCCAGGGCGCGGGCGCGTCGGGCCAGGTCCTCGGGCCGCAGGCAGATGCGGCGCAGGGTGGGGATGCGCTCGCGGGCCTTGTCCGGGTCCAGGTAGAGGCGCAGGGTGGCTTCCAGAGCGGCCAGGCAGAGCTTGTCGCAGCGCAGGGCGCGGGTCAGGGGATTGCTCTTGAGCCTGTCCACCAGCTCTTTGCGCCCGGCGATGATTCCGGCCTGGGGGCCGCCCAGCACCTTGTCTCCGGAAAAGGTCACCAGGTCCGCGCCGCCCGCCAGCACCGAGGGCACGGTGGGCTCGTTGGGCAGGCCGTAGGGCGAAAAATCCATGAAGCTGCCGCTGCCCAGATCCTCAAACAGCGGCAGGCCGCGCTCGTGCGCCAGGGCCGCCAGCTCCGGCAGGGGCACAGAGGACTGGAAGCCCACGATGCGGTAATTGGACGTGTGCACGCGCAGCAGGGCGCGGGTGTTTTCGTTGATGGCCGCCGCATAGTCGCGCAGATGGGTGCGGTTGGTGGCCCCCACTTCGCGCAGATGCGCTCCGCTTTTTTCCATGACCTCCGGAATGCGGAAGCTGCCGCCGATCTCCACCAGCTCGCCGCGCGAGACGATCACCTCGCCGTCCTTGCAGAAGCCGTCCAGCATCAGCAGCACGGCGGCGGCGTTGTTGTTGACCACCAGCGCGGCCTCGGCCCCGCTCAGGCGACAGATAAGCTCTTCCACCAGTTCGTAGCGGCTGCCGCGCCCGCCGGTGCGCAGGTTGAGCTCCAGATTGCAGTAGCCATCGGCGGCCACGGCCACGGCCTGCCGCGCCTCTTCGGCCAGCACGGAGCGGCCCAGATTGGTATGCACCACCACGCCCGTGGCGTTGAGCACGGGCCTGAGCCGGGGCCGCAATCCAACGCGGATGTGCGCCAGCAGGGCGGGCAGTTGGGCCTCCAGGTTCAATTGGGCGGCCTCACGGCAGCGCCCGGCGCGGATGTCCTCCCGCCGGGCGTCCCAGAACCGCGTGGCCAATTCGCGCAGCAGAGCGCGCGGAGCCTCTTCCAGATCAGGATCGGCGGCCATCAGGGCGTCCAGACAGAGATCCGTGGCCGGGATGGCGCGAAAAAGCTCGTTCATGGCAGGGCCTTTGGCGGTACAGCCGCCAGCAAATGGGGAAAGAGCGCGAAAAATTCGGCCAGCAGGTAGAGAGAGCCGGTCAGCAGCACCGGCCGCTCAGGGGCTGCGCCTTCAAGGCGGCGCGCGGCTGCCAGTGCGTCGGGCAGGGCGCGCGGGCCTTCAAAAACCGTGGCCGTGGCCGGGGGCAGGCCATCGCAGGCCCTGGCCACCTCGCGCGGGTCGGCGGCGCGCGGATTATCCAGGGCCGGGATGAACAGCGGGGCCGCGCCCAGCCAATGCTTGAGCATCAGGGCCGAGGTGTGCCAGTCCTTGTCCCCCAGGCAGGAGAAGACCGCTCCGGCGGGCCGGATGCCCGCCTCATCCAGCGCCCGCAGCAGGGCGCGCATGCCGTGGGGATTGTGCGCGCCGTCCAGCAGCAGGGGGGGGGAGTCCTTTGTGCCGGGCACGGATTGGAGGCGGCCCGGCAGAAAGGCATGGGCCAGACCGTGCGCCTGCGCCGTGGTGTTGTCGGCATTTTTGTCCAGCAGCGGGGCCAGATGCCGCCAGGCCGCGAGGGCCAGCCCGGCGTTGACCATCTGGTGCGGTCCGGCCAGCCCAAGGCCGGGCGCGGAAGCGGCGGGCAGGGGCGCGGCCTGGAACAGCATGGCCTTGTGGGCGCGCGCGGCTTCTTCAAGGCAACGCGCCGCCTCGGGAAATTGCGGGGCTGTGCAGACCGGGGCCGGGCCACGCACGGCAGCGGCCTTGTCCGTTGCGATGGCCGTGAGAGTGGGCCCCAGCACGTCCCTGTGATCCAGGGCGATGGGCGCGTAGCAAAGCAGGTCGGCGGGCACGGCGGTAGTGGCGTCGTGCCGTCCCCCCAGGCCCGCTTCCAACACGGTCACGTCCACCTTTTCCTCCCGAAAGAGCAGCAGGGCCAGGATGGTAAGAAATTCAAAATAGGTCAGATCCGGAGCCACGGCCATGATCTCGTTGGCGTGCGCGGTCCAGCTTTCGGCGGGCCAGGGACGTCCGTCCACGCGGATGCGTTCCTCGGGCGAGACAAAGTGCGGCGAAGTGTACAGACCGGTTTTACAGCCGTGGGCCATGCAGAGCGAGGCCAGAAAGGCCGCTGTGGAACCCTTGCCGTTGGTGCCCAGAATCTGGACCACCCTGAAAGGGGGCCGGGTCAGATCCAGGGCCTCTAGGGCGCGGTGCATGCGGTTCAGGCTCAGATCCATATGGAAGAGGCCCAGGCCGTCAAGATGGGCCAGCACTTCCCGAACATTTTGAAATGACGTGCGCATGGCCGTCACATTACCTGAAAGCGGCCCGTCTGTCAGCGGGGCCGGGCCTCGGCGTCCCGCGCAGCATCCCGGCGCTTTTCGCGCGTTTTTTTCAGCCGGAAGCCCGTATACAACACACCCAGCCAGAGGGGCAGCAGCAGGACCGCCGGGCGGGTGTCGTCCAGTTGGGTCATCAGTGCCAGCACCAGCGCCAGGAAGGCCAGACAGGCATAATTCAGCCAGGGGCAGCCCGGCGCGCGGAACCCGCCGTCGCCACTGGAGGCGCGCGCGTCGCGGATGCGGCGGAAGCGGAGATGGGTGAGGGCGATCATGCCCCAGGTCAGCAGGGCGGCGGCAGTGGCGATGGAGACCACATAGAGAAAGACCTTGCCGGGGAAAAGCCAGTTGAGCAGCACAATGATTGCCGTGCAGAGCGAGGAAAACAGCGTGCCCCGGTAGGGCGCGCCGTGGCGGTTGAGTTTGGCGAAAAAGGCCGGGGCGTTGCCCTGCAGGGCCAGACTGTAGAGCATGCGCGCATTGCTGTAAGCGCCGCTGTTGTATACCGACACGGCGGCGGACAGCACCACAAGGTTGAGAATTCCGGCCGCCGCCGGAATGCCCAGGCCGGAAAAGATCAGCACAAAGGGACTGCCGTCCATGCCCACCTTGTTCCAGGGATAGATGATCATCATGACCGCCAGCGCGCCGATGTAGAACAGCAGAATGCGGCGCAGCACCAGACGAATGGCTTTGGGCAGGCTTTTCTTCGGATTGTCGGCCTCCCCGGCGGTGACCGCGATGAGTTCCGTGCCGCCGAAGGAAAACATGACCAGCACCAGGGAGAGCAGCATGCCCCATACGCCGTGCGGGAAAAAACCGCCGTGCCGCCAGAGATTGGCAAAGCCCGGCGCGTCCGCTCCACCGGGTCCCCCGCCCGCGTTCAGCACGATCAGCGCCACGCCCAGGCCGATCATGCCGAGAACCGCCGCCACCTTGATCAGGGCGAACCAGAATTCCAGCTCGCCATAGAGTTTTACCTGAATCAGGTTGACGGCGGTAACCCCGGCCAGCACCAGAAAGGCCGCGAGCCACTGCGGGAAATCCGGCAGCCAGTAGTTGACGTAGATGCCCACTACCGAGAGCTCGGTCATGCTCACGGCCACATAGAGAAACCAGTAATTCCAGCCGGAGAGGAAGCCGGGGAATTCGCCCCAATACGTGTAGGCGAAGTGGCTGAATGCGCCGCTCACGGGCTCGGCCACGGCCATTTCGCCCATCATGCGCATGATCAGCCAGATCACGGCTCCGCCCAGCAGATAGGCCAGCAGCACGGACGGCCCGGCCAGGGAAATGGAGGCGGCGGAACCATAGAACAGGCCGGTGCCGATGGCCCCGCCCAGCGCGATCATCTGGATATGCCGGTTTTTCAGCCCGCGTTGCAGTTTCCGGCCGGACTCCCGCTTCTGATCCTGCTCCACGCCGCCCTCCTTGCCGTCAAGCGCTGTTTTATGGCCTAACGTGCCGGGACTGTACAGACAATCGGCGCGTGGAACAAGCCGCGCCCGCGTCTTGACGCGGCGGACCGCCGCCCCTATAGTGGGCCCGAAAACAACGGCCATGCCGTTGTTTTGTCCTGCGCTCATAGCTCAGATGGATAGAGCAGGAGCCTTCTAAGCTCTTGGTCGGGGGTTCGATTCCTCCTGGGCGCGCCAAGTTATCACAGCAGGTTACATCTATTTCGGATGTATCCTGCTTTTTCTTTTGGTGCCCATCTGGTGCCCGCTGTGAGCCGTCACGTAAAATGAGAATTTCCGTCACGCAACTTGAGAACGTGCCGAAGCGTTTTTGACGTATTGGCACGTTAATTGCATATTGATTATTCGGCCTCAAGAAGCCTTTGCGCGCTGAGTTTCGCATAATCCGACAGTTCACGCCGATACGCTTCCGGCCTGTCAGCATGGCCGCGTGGGCCGTGGTTCCACATACGGCTTTTAGGCGCTTTCCGGGGCCTCTTTCGTTCTGAAGTTGCGTGACAAAACGGCCTGAAAATGGCCTTCCGCTCTCAAACCTTTGTGACGGCGCTTCCGGGGCCTCGGAACAGCGGCAGGCCCGCGTCAGTCAAGGAAAAGTCAAACATCCGCCAAGCCGGATCGGCCTTCCTCTTCATTCTCATCTTGGCTGACCCCTTGCAACTCTTCAACGGAGTGTATCATGATATGGCGCACTCCGCTTTTATTATTGCCGACCATTGAAATAGTTGTTATGCATTAGTAAATATTTTATTATGCGGATTACAACACTATGTTTGTGGGGAAAATTATGCAGAGTCTGCGCCGCTTGGTCTGCGTATGGGCGGTCATGTGCGTGCTGTTGTCCGGCCTTGCTGTGGCTGCCGTTGCCGCCGGGCCGTATCACGGCAATGTGCAGAGCCGGATTTACCATAACAGTTCCTGCCGTTACTACTTCTGTAAACGGTGCACGGCGGTGTTTGCGACAGCCCGGGCCGCGCGGGCTGCCGGATACCGGCCCTGCAGAGTTTGCGGCGGCTGATTGGGCGGATTTTCCAGCAAGCCCCGGCGTTCCGAACGATGCGGCAGTGAACCGCGTCTGTGGTCGTGGGCTTTTTCTTCTCCGTGAAACCGTTCCGGCGGCGTTGACAACAGGAGCGCCTTCAAGCAACCTGCCTGAATGGCAAAGAAAATCCCATGCCGCGCGCAAGCGGGCATGCCGGATCACGGCAGCGGCCGGAGTCAGTCCCCCGGGCCCGGGCCGCTTCACTCGCACCGCAACCCTGGAGGAAAGTCCGCATGGATATGAAAACTCTGCGCCGACAGGCGCGAGAACGCATGAACGGGGCCTGCCGCGTCTGTCCCCAATGCGACGGCAAGGCCTGTGCCGGTGAACTGCCGGGCATGGGCGGCATCCGCACTGGCGCTTCGTTCCGCGCCAATGTAAGCGCCCTGGAAAAAATCTGTCTGAAAATGCGGCTGATTCATGAGGTGCGCGCTCCGGAAACCGCCTGCGAGGTATTGGGGCTCTCCTTGAGCATGCCGGTGCTGATTGCTCCGCTGGCGGGCACGACCTTCAATATGGGCAATGGGCTGCCCGAGGAGCGCTTTGCCCAGGTGGTCACGGAAGGAGCCCGTTCCGCCGGGACCATTTCCTGTACCGGCGACGGCACGTCCGAAGTGTTCGGCAGCGGGCTGAATGCCGTTCAGGCTGCCGAAGGCTGGGGTATCCCTGTTATCAAACCCTGGGTCGGAGAGGCCTTTTTCGAGCGCCTGGAGCGTGCGGCCCAGGCCGGTTGCCGCGTGGTGGGCATGGACATCGACACCGCCGCCATTACCGCCCTGGCCAAGAGCAAGCGCCCGGTATCGCCCAAAAGCCGCGCGGAACTGAGCGCCATTGTGGAAAAGGCCCATGCCCTGGGCTTGAAATTTCTGCTCAAGGGCGTGCTCAGCGTTGAAGACGCCCTGGCCGCCGAGGAATGCGGCTGCGACGCCATCGTGGTTTCCAATCACGGCGGCCGCGCTTTTGAGGCCGTGCCGGGCACGGCCGCCGCGTTGCCCGCCATCGCCCAAAGCGTGCGCCGGATGACAGTGCTTGTTGACGGCGGCGTGCGCGCCGGAGCGGATGTGCTCAAGATGCTGGCCCTGGGTGCGGCGGCCGTGCTGATCGGACGCCCTGCAATCATCGCGGCCATGGGCGGCGAGGAGGAGGGAGTCCGGATGTTGCTGACCCGGATGCAGCGCCAGCTTGAGGAAAGCATGCTGCTCACGGGCTGCGCCTCGGTTCGGGAGGCCGGGCCGCATCTGCTGGCCTGAGCCAAGAAAGCCCTCAACAGGGAAAAAGGAAGGCGGCGGCATCGTCACGATGCCGCCGCCGTTTTATGTACAGCCGAAAAACGGGTGTGTTACTTGTTGATGCAGGCCTTGATGGCGTTGATCAGGCGGTCGATGGGCTCCTCGCGCGCCCCCTCGCCCATGACGCCCACGCGGATGACCTTGCCGGCCAGATCGCCGAGGCCGCCGGCCACTTCGATCTTGTGCTCCTTGCGCAGGCAGGCGCGCAGGGTGTTGGCGTCCACACCGGCGGGCGGCAGGAAGAGGTTGATCTGCGGGGCCCCGCCTTCCTTGACGTAGGGCGTGAAGCCGAGCTTGGCCAAGCCGTCGGTCAGGCGCTGATGCATGGCCACATGGCGCGCGAAGGAGGCGTCCAGGCCTTCGGTCAGCAGGTTGTCCAGGGCCTGATGCATGGCATAGTACATGTTGATGGGCGCGGTGTGGTGATAGACGCGGGGCGAACCTTCCCAGTACTTGCGGATCAGGGAAACGTCCATGTACCAGTTGGGCACCTTGGTCTTGCGTTTGGCAATGGTTTCCATGGCCGCGTCGGAGAAGGAAGCGGGAGCCAGTCCGGGAGGCACGGAGAGGCATTTCTGCGAGCCGCTGTAGAAGGCGTCGATGCCCCATTCGTCCACGCGCATGTCCACGCCGCCCAGACCGGCCACGCTGTCCACCAGATAGAGTGTGTCGCTGTTCTTGACCAGTTCGCCGATGGCGGCGATGGGGTTGTTGATGCCGGTGGAGGTCTCGGCATGCACGGCGGCCAGAATCTTGTAATGCTTCTTGTCCAGCCGGGCCTTGACGGCGGCCGGGTCAATGGGCTGGCCCCAGGGGCACTCCACCACGTCCACCTGCGCGCCCAGGCGCGTGGCCACTTCCACCATACGCGAGCAGAACACGCCGTTGTTGACGATCAGCACGTCGTCGCCACGTTCCACCAGGTTGACGAAGGTGGCTTCCATGCCGGCGGAACCGGTGCCGGAAATGGGGAAGGTCACGGCATTCTTGGTTTTGCACACGGCGCGCAGCTGGTCCTGCATGGCGTCCATGACTTTGATGCAGTCGGGATCAAGATGACCCAGCGTGGGGATGCTCATGGCCTTGAGCACATTGGGGGCGACCGGGCTGGGGCCGGGGGCCATCAGCAGAACGTGATCCAATTCTCCGAAAACTGTGGTCATTTCAAGCTCCTGGTTTATGGGTGGCGTGCACCGGATGTTCAAAATCCCCATCCAAATACTGTAGCAATACTTATAGAGGCGCAATAAAAATTCTATAACGCTGTATGGAGCCAAAGAAAATCACGGAACAGCATCAAACCGTGTCCAGCGCGCGGATAGGTGGCGCGCTGTGCCCTTCCGGCGTATTCAGAAACGCGTTTCGGGCTCTGACCGGATTTTGTTTCGATCCTGCGTTGCAGTGTCCGGCCGACGTGACCCGGGGCATTACTTTGTTGGCGTTGACATTCATTGAATGCACAATCTGGAACTATCTGCCTGTAACAACCGGAATTTTTGTTTTACTGTGATTTTTTTCACATTTGTCTGGGTAAAAAACAGCGCGGGCAACACTGTGATGTGCAAAGTACCCTATGGCAAAAACAAGCACTTGTCCAGTCCGGGAAAAAGCAGGCCCGGTTCAGACTACAGTTGCTTCATGTCCGAAAGGACGGCGCAAGCGGCGTCCTTTCAGCGGAATCATTCCGCAGCGTCCCTGACCAGATGCAGCCGGGGAACCTGCTGCGGGGCCAGTGGCGCGCCTGCGGTTTTGTCGCGTACCAAGCGCGTGAAGTCGCTGAGTTCAAAGCGGGCTTCGCCCACCACGGGCGGCGCGCTGACCCGTGCGGCTACCGGCGCATGTCGGCGCGGATCGGCCGACGCTTCCGGTTCGTTCTGAGCGGCGCTCCGAGCGTCCGGAGACCGGGCAGGACTGACCGCGTCCTTCCGCAACGCCGGAGCGGCGGCAAGGGGCGAGTATTCTCCGTCAAAAGGCGCGTGCAACGCCTCCAGCGGCTGGGCGTAAAACCGCACCCGCACTTCCCGCTTGTCCCCCCGGCCCCAGAGTTCCAGAAACAAGACGCCCGCCGGGGGAATGTCATTGGGGGGATAGCTTTCGGCCTGCCAGTTGACGCCCAGAAGGCCGCCCAAATTGGCAATATTGGTGTCGTGCCCCACAAACACCACCAGGGAGGCCGCGTTGAGGCGCTGGTCATAATGCGCGCCCGTCAGGGCGGCGGTCATTTCCGTGAGCAGGGACGAGCCGCGCGCCCAGGCCACCAGGGGCGTGCGGTTGACCACGTCGAAAATGCGGCTGTGCACGGGCAGCACCTGGCTCAAGGTCTTGCCGTCCACCTGGCCCCAACCGGCGTCGCTGCCGGGCCATTGCCCGTACTCCAGCAGAAAGATCTCCGCCAGGCTGGAGGCAATGCCCAGGCCCCCGACAAGGGCCACACTACGGCCTTCCGGCGAGACGCTCACAGCATTGGGGAGATCGGAAAGACGGCATTGCGGCGACAGGCCGAAACGGCTGCACAGCTCGGGCGAAGGCGGCGCGCTCAGCTGGTCGATGAGGGCCAGCGGACCGGCGAAATCCTCCTGCAGCTGCTCCAGGCCGCCGTCAGTCGTATTCAGAACGTCCGTGGCCGTGGCTGCGGGATCAAAGGCGAACAGGCCGGCCTTGACCGGATGGAAAAGGGGATCGGGCCCGGCGTCGGCCACGGCATAGCCCTGCGCGCAGTCCGGACCCAGGCCGTCAAGCAGCGCCCGTGCCGTGGCCCTGGTGCGCTGGTCCGTGTCGGCGCGCACGAAAACCGCGCCCGGTGGAGGGCAGAGCGCATCCGGCAGCAGGCCGTGATTGAGCAGCACGCCGCGCAGATCCGCCCACATAGCGGTGACCAGCCGCGCACCGCGCGGCGTCAGGTGTCCGCGCTCCACCGGCCAGTGCGGCCAGAGGCGGGCGCTCCAGACGGACAGGGTTTTCATGTCCTGGGTGGGCGAACGCACGCCGTGCCTGGACAGGGCTACTATTTTGAGCAGCCGGGAGTCGCCGTCCGCAACGGCTTCGGCTGCCGGAGAACTGAAAAAAAAGGCGCAGGCCAAGGTGAAAAAAAAGAGATGCAGGGCGCGCATGCCGTTCCTCCTTACCGCGACTGCTGCACGCAGCATAGCCGTAAAGCACACGGGCGGCAACGGCATTTTGGCTGCCTTTGGAAAAGGCGGCCCTGTGGGCTTGAGATGTTCATGGAAAAAAGCTACGCTAATTGTTTAGAAAACGTATTTTTCGGGTGAGAAGCAGTGCTCAGCAGTTCCGAACAAATCAAACGCACCTACGCGATGGGTTTTCTGATCGGCGGAATTTTCCTCGTCTGCGGTCTGATTCTGTTGCGTCAGGTCAGTTTGCAGAATGAGCGGGAAAATGCGCTGTATCTGTATGATACCGTCAATCAGCTGCGCACCCTGTTTCAGCGCCAGATCGCGTTGGATTTCCAGACGTTGCGAGGCGTGGCCGTCAGCATCGGCCATGTGCCGGAAAAAGAAGTCCTTCCCGTCCTGAAGGAAGTCAACGACAATAACGCCTTTTTGCGCATGGGCTTGGCCAAGCCCGACGGCAGTGTGGACCTTGTGGACATCAGCGGGGACCTGCACCGGAATGTGAATCTGGCCGGCGAGCCTTTTTTCCAGAAGGCCCTCGCGGGCGAGGCCGCGCTTTCCGGAGTGCGCCGGAATCCCCTCGGCCCCGGCGCGGTGGTCTACTGCGCGGTGCCCGTACATGGTGAAAACGGGGTCAGCGGCGTGCTTGTGGCCGTCAATGCGGCGGATATCTTTCTGAATATTCTCGGCATTTCCCTGTTCGACAATCAGGGCGTGTCGTCGCTTGTTGACGGGAACGGCGCGTATGTTCTGAGGGCCTCTTCCGGCGGGGCCGTGATCGGCGGCCGGGAAGGGGATATTTTTCGCCTCGGCTCCCTGGAAGACACCAAGCGGGAACAGGTGCTGGAAAATTTGCGGGACCACCGGCGCGGCGTCTTTTTCTACATTGCGGACGGCAAGAAGTATTTCGCCGCGTACGAGCCTCTGGACGCCAACAACTGGTTTTTGTTCTGCACCGTGCCCGCGGCGGCCCTGACGCTGGCCCCCAACGCGCTGCTGTTCAGCATCTGCGTGATCATCGGCCTGGCCCTGCTGCTTTCCTTCTTCCTGCTCTGGCGCGTCCGCGTCATCAGCAACAGATATCGCGGCGAGCTTGAGCGCCTGGCCTTTGTGGACCCCCTGACCGGGGTGCGTAACGCCAATCGGCTCAAAATGGACGCCTCATCCCTGGTGCGGCACAATCCGGATCAGGTTTTCGCCATCTGGTACGCGGACATCAAGAATTTCAAGTTTTACAACGAGATGTTCGGCTATGAGATGGGCGACAGGGAGCTGGTGCGCATCGCCGGATTGCTGGCGGCCTGCGACGGCCCCTTGTCCCTCTGCTGCCGGGTCTCGGCGGACAAGTTCGCGGGCATCCGGCCCATGAGCGACCGGGAGGAGTTCTCCCAGGAATTCCAGCGTCTCTGCAAACGCATTGAAAACGATGCGGCCCGGCTTTCACGCGCCTTCCCCCTGGTGCTGCATGTGGGCGTCTACGGCACGGATACGGCCGGAAGCGGAGAGCTCTCTTTCATGGACATGCTCAACCGCGCCAATATCGCCCTGCGCGTGGCCAAGGAAGGACGTTCCGACACGTGTGTGTTCTACTCCGAGGACATGCGCGGCCTGGTCCTGCGCCAGCTGGATATTGAGAGCCGGATGGAGAACGCCCTGCGCGGGAGCCAGTTCAAGCTCTATTTCCAACCCAAGGTGGACATCCAGAACGGCAATTGCGTCCACGGCGCGGAAGTGCTGGCGCGTTGGCTTGACGGCGACCGTCTGGTGCCGCCGTGCGACTTCATTCCGCTCTTCGAGCGCAACGGCTTCATCGTCCAGCTTGATCGTTATATGTTCTCCCAGGCCTGCGCCTGGCTGCAGCAGCGTATCAGAAGCGGCAAGGAGCCGCTGAACATCGCGGTGAATGTTTCGCGCCTGAGCATCATGCAGGACGATTTCCTCCAGTATTACAGTAACATCAAAGAGCGCTACGCTATTCCCGACGACCTGCTGGAGCTGGAGTGCACGGAATCCCTGGCCCTGTTCGACGAACGCTTCCGGGAGCTGGTGCTGGAATTGCAGAAACGCGGCTTCCGTTGCTCTCTGGATGATTTCGGCGCGGGTTTTTCCTCGCTCAATGTGCTTAAGGAACTGCCCATTGACGTGCTCAAGCTGGATATGCTGTTTTTGCGCAAAAGCCAGGATCTCAAGCGCGAGCGCATCGTGGTTTCCAATGTCATTGCCATGGCGCAGCAACTGAGCATCCGTACCGTGGCCGAAGGGGTGGAGAGCGCCGAACAGGTGGAATTTTTGCGGGCCAAAGGCTGCAACCTGGTGCAGGGCTATGTCTTTGCCCGGCCCATGCCCGAAGCGGACTTCGAAGCCCTGCTGGACAGCCTGGGCGACCGGGCCATGCCCTTGGCTCAGAACTAGGCTCAGCCCTTATTAAAACGCCGTCCGCGAAAAGCTGAATTTTTTTCGGACAGCAAGGCGCAAAGAAAAAATTGGACGAAGCTGTATTGAACATACCGCGAGGTCAATTTCTTTTTTGCAACGCCGCTGTACGGAAAAAGGCGGCTTTGCAGCAGGCGCTCTAATGAGGGCTGTGCCTAAGTACGCGGCGAACAACACGGGCCGCGCCGCCACGGCCGTGCCGTGCGGCGGGCCGCAAACAGCGACAGGTAACAACAGTAATGCCTATAGCCATTCCGCGCTTTGACGCCGGGGATACCGTCATTGTCCCCGACGTGCGCATCAGCGACGCGTCCGCGCTGGAAATCCGTTGCGCCCGGGTGGGAGACGTGCACGGCATGTCGGCCCTGATCAACCAGTATGCCTCCTCCAACGTCATGTTGGCGCGGGGGCCGCAATATCTGTACCAGCATATCCAGGACTATATGGTGGCAACGGCCCCGGCGTCGGACGACGGGCGGGAAACCGTGGTGGCCTGCGGTTCCCTGCACGTGCTCTGGGAGGATCTGGCGGAAATCCGCTCCATTGCCGTGCATCAGGCCTGCCAGAACCAGGGCCTGGGCAGGCGGCTGGTGGACGCGCTGGTGGAGCGCTGCCGCCGTCTGGGCATTCCCAGGGTCTTTGTGTTCACCCTGGCCGAATCTTTCTTCAGCAATTGCGGCTTCCAGGAATTTCAACGGGAAAGCCTGCCCCCTGTGGTCTGGGTGGAGTGCAGCAAGTGCCCGAAATTTTACCGATGTGACGAAATCGGCATGATCCGCACGCTTTGACGGTCACGGGCGCCCGGCGCGCCGGGGACGCTTTGTTCGCATGCCGCCGGGGGCTCTGCCCCCGCTTTCGTTTTTCACCCTAATTCCCACGCCCGTATGGGCCGGAGCAGAGCATGAACAGACTGGAGCAGAGGGATTTTCTGAAGGAAATCGACTTCACCCCGGAAGATCTGACCTATCTTCTGAATCTGGCGGCTGAACTCAAAGCGGCCAAAAAGGCCCGCCGCGAGCCCAAATTCATGCGGGACAAAAACATCGTGATCCTTTTTGAAAAGGATTCCACGCGTACCCGCTGCTCCTTTGAGGTGGCCGCCCATGATCAGGGCGCGCACGTCACCTATCTGGGGCCGTCCGGCTCGCAGATGGGCAAAAAGGAATCTCTGGCCGACACGGCCCGCGTGCTGTCACGTTTTTTTGACGGCATCGAATACCGGGGCTATGAGCAGAGCCGCGTGGAAGCTCTGGCCGAATACGCCTCCGTGCCGGTCTGGAACGGCCTGACCAATGAATGGCACCCCACCCAGTTGCTGGCCGACATGCTGACCATGCGCGAATGCTGCCCCAAGCCCCTTACCCGGCAGAGCCTGGCATATCTGGGCGACGCCCGTTACAATATGGGCAATTCCCTGATGATCGGCTCGGCCATGCTGGGCGTGGATTTCCGTTCTGTGGCCCCCAAGGGGCTCTGGACCTCGGACGAGGTTTTTGAAATGGCGCAGCATATCGCCCGGAGCACCGGGGCCAGAATCACGCGTACCGAAAGCGTGGAAGAGGGCGTCAAAGGCTGCGATTTCCTTTATACCGACGTCTGGGTCTCCATGGGGGAGCCCGACGAGGTCTGGAAAGAGCGCATCAAGCTGCTCATCCCCTACCGCGTGGACATGGCCGTCATGGACAAGACGGGCAATCCGGACTGCAAATTTCTGCATTGCCTGCCGGCTTTCCACAATCGCGAGACCACGGTGGGCGAGGACATCTACCGGCGTTTCGGCATTGAATGCATGGAAGTGGACGACGCCGTTTTTGAATCCCCCCGTAATCTGGCCTTTGAAGAGGCGGAAAACCGGATGCATACCATCAAGGCCGTGATGGTGGCCACGCTGGCTGAAGAGCCGTTGTCCTTCGAGAAAGAATAAGGCCGGGCGCGAGCCCGGCGCGGCGGCGAGGCGATCTTGCTACCTGAAACAAAGTGTTGCGTGGTGTATGGTACTGGAGCAACGGGGTATGGGATGGATCTGAGCTGGATGCTGGAAGAGTATGACGGCATAGTCTATGTCAGCGACATGGACAGCCATGAGCTGCTCTATATGAATAAGGCCGGTTGCGAGCTCTTTCATGTGGATGAAAATGCGCTGTCCCGTCGTCCGCTCTGCTATGAGGTTCTGCAGGGCCGGGATGCGCCCTGCCCCTTTTGTACCAACACGTATCTGAATGAATCCGGTTTTTATGAGTGGGAATTTTACAATCCGTGCCTCCAGCGAACCTTGCTGTTGAAAGACAGGAAGGTCCGTTGGAACGGTCGGAACGCCCGCATCGAGTTCGCCACGGACGTCTCCGGCTACCGGCGGACCATTGCCGGCCATGAGCGCGAGCGGGATTCGATTCTGCAAAGTCTGCCCGGCGGCATTGTCAGGGTGGATGCCAGGGACGGGCGGACGGTTCTCTGGCATGGGGCCCGTTTTCTGGAAATGATCGGTTATACGGCTGAAGAATTCGCGCAGGAACTGCACAGCCGGTGTCTGTACGTGCATCCGGACGATCTGGCCAGGATCGCGGCGTTGATGGGCAGGCTGCAGGAAAGCGGCGGGACGGATATTACGGAAATACGCATCGTGACACGCGGAGGCGAGGTGCGCACCCTGACCACAACCTTTAGCTATCAGGACGCGGCTTCCAGCCCGGACGGCATTCCTTCCTTTTACAGCGTGGGCATCGACATCACGGAGATCAGGGCCCGCCAGGAGCTCCAGCAGAAAGCCCTGGAAGATGCCTGCCGCGCCGCCCGAGCGGCCGACCGGGCCAAGACGGACTTTCTTTCCCAGATGTCCCATGACATCCGCACGCCCCTGAACGCCATTCTCGGCATGGCCGATATCGCCGGAACCCGGCTGGACGATCCGCGCGGTGCCGGAGAATGTTTGAAAAAAATTCAGGCCTCCGGCAGGCACTTGCTCAACCTGATCAATGAAGTGCTGGACATGTCCAAGATCGAGAGCGGCCAGATGCGCCTTGCGGCGGAGGATATGGAGCTGGCCGAACTTGTGCGCAACGTGCTGGATGTCTGCGGCTCCCTGTTGAAGGAGAAAGGGCATGTTCTTACAGTGCGGGCAAATGTTGCGCATGAACGGGTACGTGGGGACTCCGGCCGCCTGCAGCAACTGTTCACCAATCTGTTGTCCAATGCCGCGAAATATACACCGGCGGGCGGCAGCATTGCCTTCAGCATCGACGAGCTTCCTTCGCTCAATACCGACGTGGGCCTGTTTGAATGCGTCATCGCGGACAACGGCATCGGCATGTCCGAGGATTTCGTCAAACATCTTTTCGAGCCCTTCAAAAGGGCGGACGATCCCCGCATCTGCAAAATACAGGGCACGGGCCTGGGCCTGGTCATCAGCCGAAGCATTGTGCGCCTGATGGGCGGCGGCATCAAGGTGGAAAGCAGGCCGGAAGAAGGCAGCCGCTTCATTGTCTCGTTGCCGTTGCGCCTGGCAGAGGAGAATGCCGCGGCGGCCGGGACGGCCTGTGAACAGGCCGTGCTGGTGCTGGTCGGGGATCAGGAGGAAAATCTGCGCGCCTGCCGCCTGCTGGAGGATCTGGGCCTGCGGGCCATGCCCGCTCACAGCGCCGTTGAAGCCCGCGAGCAAATCAGCGCCGCGCGGACACGCTCTGAGCATGTTGCCGCCGCGCTTCTGGACCAATGCCTGGCGGACGGGGACGAGGCGGCCTCGCCCCAAGCTCTCCGCGCGCTTTGCGGGGAACAGCCGTTGCGCGTCATCCTTGTCCGTGAGGCCCTGTACACGGACGGCGATTCCCTGCGTGACGGCGTGGACGCTTTCCTCGACAGGCCGTTGTTCCGTTCCACACTGCGCCGCACTCTCCTGCCCGGCGACGCGGAGCTGCCCGAAAGCACGCTGTCAGCGCCGAATGTGGACCTGGCGGACAAGCGCATCCTGCTGGCGGAAGATAACGAGATCAATCGGGAAATCGTGGTCGGCCTGCTTGAAATGAAGGGAGCCTCGGTGGATGCGGCTGAGGACGGCCGGCGTGCGCTGGAGATGTTCTGCGCTTCGGCGCCGGACACCTATGATCTGATTTTGATGGACATTCAGATGCCCCGGCTCAACGGCTATGAGGCCGCCGCGGCCATCCGCGCCCGGGACCGGGCCGACGCGCGCCGGGTTCCCATTCTCGCCCTGACGGCCGACGCTTTTCCGGAAGACGCGCTGCTGGCCCGGAGATACGGCATGAATGAGCACATTTCCAAACCCGTGGCCGCGGAGCAGCTCTACCAGGCCGTGAGGCGCTGGCTTCTCTAGAGGGGGGCGCCATGCGTGTCTCTTCTGTCAGCTCTGCGTTGAAATTTGCCCTTTATTCCGGTTGAGTACCGGAAGAGTACACTTCCTCCGCGCGTCAATCGTCATGCGAGGAATGAGCATTACGGATGCTTCAAGCGTTGTGACGCAGGAGCTTTATCCGTGCAGCTCCTTTGTCGCCTATGGCTAAGGCAAGGCCTTCGGTCAACGGCTGCCGCAAAGGCAGCAGCGCCAACAGGCTCTTTCTCCTTGATATAATACGAAAATCCATCTCGGGACGCACCCTCTTTGCCAATAATGGGAACGGGGGCCGTCCGGCAACAGCTTTCGTTCTGACTGTAAGGATTGTGAAGAGGCGCGCCCAGCTTGAGCTGGGCGCGCCTCGGCGTGTTGACGTTGTCTACGCGACCAAAAATCAGGAACAGGTCGTGGCCGCGCCCACCCCCTGTCGGTTCCATCAGCCCGGAAAGTGTCCTCATGGGGAGAATGTGATTTTCATCTCAAATTCATCGCTTGCTCAATGAGCAAAAGTCCGGAAGCAGCATTGACGCAACTCGTCTGCACTGATAGGAATAAAAAAGTTATTCGCTTTATGACGTGTAAGGAGGACACATTTTTCCCTTTTGTGTTACGATGCGTTATCGGTGAAGTTTTTCACAACTCACGTCCGGTGAGGTGGATATGCTCGATATTCTTGTTTTTTGCTGTGTGGTCTTGCCGTTTATCATCGGCATAGTGTTGTACTATGTCCGCAGCGGCGCAATCCGAAAACTGCTGGTGCCCGCGGCCGTGACCGTCATGGCGCTTGCGGCGGTGGGGCTGGGAGCCCATGGCGCGTTCCATCTGGAGGCGCATGAACTCTTCGGCCTGCCCCTGGACAATGTGCTGACCCTGCTCGACTTCATCCTGCTGCTCTACATCCTGGCCCTGGGCTGGAAGTTGGGCAGCCGCCTGGTCATGGGCATGACCGCCCTGCAGCTGGTAGGGCTGATCTACCTCAAGGCCGTGCTCATGGACCACGGCGCGCCGGTTACCGCCTTCGCGCCCGACGGCCTGTCCCTGATCATGGTGATCATCATCTCCGTGGTGGGCGGGCTGATCACCATTTACGGCCTGGGTTACATGGATATCCACGAAGAGCATCTGCATCTGCGCACCTCGCGGCAGCCGCGCTTTTTCGCCATCATTTTCTGCTTCCTGGGGGCCATGAACGGTCTGGTGCTCTGCAACAACCTCTCCTGGATGTTCTTTTTCTGGGAGATGACCACGCTCTGTTCCTTCTGGCTCATCGGCCACGACCGCACCAAGGAGGCCGAGGCCAACGCCTACCGGGCCTTGTGGATGAACGTGCTGGGCGGCCTGGCCTTTGTGTCGGCCATGCTTTTCATTCAGAAGAGCCTGGGCACGCTTTCCACGGAACTGGTGCTGCAGAAGATGGTGGCTCTGGACGTGAAGAGCACGGCCATGCTGCTGCCCTTTGCCTTCCTCTGCCTGGCGGCCTTCACCAAGTCGGCCCAAGTGCCCTTTGAGAGCTGGTTGTGCGGGGCCATGGTCGCGCCCACGCCGGTGTCGGCCCTGCTGCACTCGGCCACCATGGTCAAGGCGGGCACCTATCTGCTGCTGCGTATGGCTCCGGCCTTCGCCGGCACCACCATGTCCACCATCGTGGCCCTGTTCGGGGCGTTCACCTTTGTGGGTACCTGCATGCTGGCGGTCAGCCAGAGCAACGCCAAGAAAATCCTGGCCTATTCCACCATATCCAATCTGGGCCTGATCATCGCCTGCGTGGGCATCAACACCCCGGCCTCCATGGTCGCGGCCACCATGATCATCATTTACCATTCGGTGTCCAAGGGCCTGTTGTTCATGTGCGTGGGCGCCATTGAGCAGCGCATCGGCTCGCGCGACATCGAGGACATGCGCGGCCTGTACAGCGTCATGCCGCGCACGGCCATCATCACGGCCATCGGCATTTTTACCATGATGTTGCCGCCCTTCGGCATGCTCATCGGCAAGTGGATGGCCATTGAGGCCATTGCCAGGGCCACCCAGGCCATGACTCCGATCATTTTCTTCATCGCCCTGGGCTCGGCCTTCACTGTGCTGTTCTGGGCGCGCTGGGCCGGCATCCTGGTTTCCTCAGCCAACCTGCACGAGCACCCCGCCAAGGGCAATCCGCGCGCGTCGGTCTTTTTCGCCCTTTGCGCGCTCTGCGGCCTGGCGCTGCTCTTTTCCTTCATCTCGCCTCTGGTGCTGAAGACCTTCGTGGCTCCCTCGGTCACCGGCCTGTACGCCCGCCTTAACCTCCAGGGCTTCATCCCCGGCGCGGGCATTACCGGCGCGGAAGGCATGGCCTGGCTCTATCTGCTCTTCATTTTGCTGGCAGGTGGCGCATGGCTGGCCTGGCGGGCGGCCAAGAAGGTGCCTGAAGACGCGCACAGCCTGCCGTACTTCTCCGGTCTGGCGGAGGAACGCAACGGCGAAGTGGGCTTCAGGGGGCCCATGAACGTCTTTGAACCAGCCCGCGCCGCCAACTACTATCTGGCCCAGTACGTGGGCGAGGGCAAGATTACCCGCGCCATCGACATTATTTCCACGGCCTTTCTGATCGTCTTGGTAGGAGGTCTGCTGTGATGCTCACCATCTTCGGCGCCATCGGCGGATTGATACTGGCCCCCTTTGCGGGCGGCCTGCTCAGCGGGGTGGACCGCCGCATCACGGCGCGTCTGCAGTCGCGCCAGGGACCGCCGCTGCTCCAGCCCTTTTACGACGTGCTCAAACTGTTCGGCAAACAAGCCAGGGTGACCAACGCCTGGCTGGTATTCAGCGCCTACATCTATCTGCTTTCCTCGGCGCTGGCCCTGTTCATCTTCTTTATGGGCGGGGATCTGCTGCTGCTCTTTTTCGTGCTCACCGTGGGTGCGGTCTTTCAGGTGGTGGGCGCCATCTGCGTGCCCTCGCCCTACAGTCAGGTGGGCGCGCAGCGCGAACTGCTGCTGATGCTGGCCTACGAACCCATTCTGATCATGGTCTTCGTGGGCTTTGCCATGTGCACGGGTTCGTTCATGCTTTCGGATGTCTTCAAGCTGGATTCGCCCCTGCTGCTGAAAATGCCCCTGCTGTTCCTGGCGCTGGGGTATGCCCTGACCATCAAGCTGCGCAAATCGCCCTTTGACCTTTCCGCCGGTCACCACGGCCATCAGGAACTGGTGCGCGGCGTGCAGACCGAATACTCCGGTCCCTTCCTGGCCCTGATTGAAATCGGCCACTGGCTGGACCTGGTGCTGATTCTCGGGCTCTGCGCCGTGTTCTGGCACACCAGCGTCATCGGCATGGCCATCCTGGTGGCCGCCTCGCTGTTTACGGAAATCCTCATCGACAACATTACCGCCCGCCTGACCTGGCAGTGGATGGTGCAGAAGCAATCGCTGCTGGTGGGCATGGGGCTCGCGCTGGTGAACCTTTTGTGGCTCTACGTGGCCTAAGGAGGCCGGACTATGGGATTCCTCGATGCAATGATCAAACGGAGCCGACTCAAGTCGCCGTGGATCATCCATTTTGACTGCGGCTCCTGCAACGGCTGCGATATCGAAGTGCTGGCCTGCCTGACGCCCATGTACGACGTGGAGCGTTTCGGCGTGGTCAATACCGGCAACCCCAAGCACGCCGACGTGCTGCTGGTCACCGGCACGGTCAACCACCGCAACCGGCATGTGCTCAAGCAGATCTACGACCAGATGCCCGAACCCAAGGCCGTGGTTTCCATCGGCGCGTGCAATCTCTCCGGCGGGGTCTTCAAGGACAGCTACAACATCCTCAACGGCGCGTACAACGTGATTCCCGTGGATGTTTTTGTGCCCGGCTGCCCGCCCAAGCCCGAGGCCATCATCGACGGAGTGGTCACGGCCCTGGACGTGCTCAAGGCCAAGATGGGCCTGGGCCCCGCGCCCGAGCCCATGCTGATGCCCGGCGACGCCGACGACGGAACGCCTGCCGGTGCCGTGGGAGACAACGGCGGACAAGAGCCGGATACTGCGGCGCACATGAACAACGCGGGTTGAGCCCGGTAAAGGACAAAAGCCATGTTTTTCGAAGCCACGCCCGTCACGCCTGAAACGCTGCTCACCGAGGTGCGGCGTCTGGCGGACGCCAAATACCGTTTTGTGACCATGTCGCAGACCGTGCTCGACGAGCATACCCTGCGCCTTTACTATCACTTTGACGAAAATCTGACCATGACGGATCTGCGCCGTAACTCCGAGCTCTGCCACTGGTCGCCCAGCGACGCCAAGGGTATGCGCCACCTGTGTATGGATGTGGACAAGGACCAGCTCATTCCCAGCATCTCCTCGGTCTATTTCTGCGCGGTGCTCATTGAAAACGAGACCCAGGATCAGTTCGGGGTGCGCTTTGAGGGCCTGCCTCTGGACTACGAGGGCGGCATGTATCTGGAAGGCGAAGTCACGCGCGGTCCTTACTTCACCATGACCACGGTGAAGCGCCCGGCCGGGGCCAAAACGCCCGCGCCCGCCCCTGAGGGCGGCGAAGCCGCCAAAGGAGAGCAAGCATGAGCAACCGCACCACCGTCATTCCCTTCGGGCCGCAGCATCCGGTGCTGCCGGAGCCGTTGCACATCAAATTCGTGGTGGAGGACGAAACCGTGGTGCAGGCCGTGCCGCAGCTCGGTTTTGTGCACCGCGGCCTGGAAAGTTTGGTCCGCAACAAGGATTTCAATCAGATGGTCTTTGTGGTGGAGCGCATCTGCGGCATCTGCTCCTGCATCCACGCCAACTGTTACTGCAATGCCATTGAGGACATGCTGGGCGTCACGGCCCCGCCGCGCGCCCAGTTCCTGCGGGTGGTCTGGTCCGAGCTGCACCGTATCCATTCCCATCTGCTCTGGCTGGGTCTGTTCGCGGACGCCTTCGGTTTTGAAAGCGTATTCCAGCAGTTCTGGCGCATTCGCGAGCATGTCATGGACATCTGCGAAGCCACGGCGGGCAATCGCGTGATCCTGTCGGTCAATGTGGTGGGCGGCGTGCGTCGCGACCTCAGTCCGGACCAGATCCGCTGGATGCTGGAGCAGCTCGACGCGTTGGAGCAGGGCATGCGTGAGCTGACCAGCACCATGCTCAACGATTACACCGTGCAGGAACGCACGCGCGGCATCGGCCTGCTGAGCAAGGACGACGCTCGCCTGCTGGGCGCGGCCGGGCCCACCCTGCGCGGCAGCGGCTGGGAAATCGACGAGCGCATGCACGGCTACGCGGCCTACAACGACCTCAACTTCATCCCCGTGGTGGAGCAGGACGGCGACTGCTATGCCCGTTCCAAGGTGCGCTTTTACGAAGTACTGCACTCCATCGACCTGATCCGCGAAGCCCTGAACCGTCTGCCCGACAGCGAGCTGACCGTCAAGCTGCCCGGCAACCCGGACGGCGAATCCATCTTCCGGGTGGAGCAGCCGCGCGGTGAGCTCTTCTACTACGTGCGGGCCAACGGCACCAAGATGCTGGAGCGCATGCGCGTGCGCACGCCCACCTTTGCCAACATCCCGGCCCTGCTGCACATGTTGCCCGGCTGCAAACTGCCCGACGTGCCGGTGATCGTGCTGAGCATTGACCCGTGCATTTCCTGCACAGAGAGGTAGCCCATGTATATGCTCAAAAACGTACTGCGCAATTTGTCCGGCAAGCCCGCCACGCGGCTGTACCCGCTGGAGGAGCGCGAGCCCTTCCCGGCCTACCGGGGCGTCATCCACAATGACGTGCAGGCCTGCATTTTCTGCTCCACCTGCGCCCGGGTCTGCCCCACCGGCGCGATTACTGCGGATGCCAAGGCCGGGCGCTGGGAATATGACCCCTTCCTCTGTGTGTACTGCTCGGCCTGCGTGGAAAAATGCCCCACCAAATGCCTGAAGCAGGAGTCCATCCACCGCAAGCCCTCGGTGCGCAAGTTCCACGTGCTGCGCACCGGCACGCCGCGCGTCAAAAAGGCCAGGGCCGATGCGGCCAAAGCCCGGACGGACACTGTGCCCGCGGCGGCGGCCAAGACGGAGGAGGGGACTGATTAGCGAAGCTTCTTTTTCGTTACCAGAAGGAAATAAAAATGCGGACTCGCAAGAGGGTCCGCATTTTTATTTTTTCCTGTTATTCCAGACGCCTGAGTAAATACACTGCCCGTTGTGGTCGGCTCAGGGTAAAACAAGTGGACTTAATCATTGCAAAACAATTTCTGAAAGCTATGCAACTGATCTCTGATGCATCAAATTGATTTCCCCTATGACGAAAACTTATTTCGGATATTTAAGTATCCGATTCCGTATGGATACATTTGTATCTGAAGGAAGCCAAGATTTTCGTGTATCTTGAAGCATGAAACGTTATCCAAATTTGGCGGAAGTTATAGCTAATACACTTGAATCATTAAGAAATGAAAAGGAGATGAGCAAATCATCTTTGGCGGATTTTGCGAACATCGAAAGATGCTATCTGAGAGACATAGAAAAGGGGAATAGAAAGCCGACTGTAAACACAATATTTTGTCTGTGCGAGGCTCTGCAAGCAGATCCGATCGACTTTTTCAAGAGGGTGGTTGGAGAGATTGAGCGGCTAAGAAAATAAAAAGGCCCCTCAATATCTATTGAGAGGCTATAATCTTATTTTTTGGAGCCTGTTAAATAGGAGATTGCCCTCCTGGCCGCCGGAGGCGTCACCGAACCCGGAGAGCGCCGGACCGCTTTACTGCGAAGTGGCGCTGTTCAGCATATCGTCCAGCCAGCGAGACATGCGCGCGGTCTGCTCCAGATACCAGAGTGAGGAAATCACCGTGGCAAGAGTGCCGCCGTCGGGATCGTACATGGCGGAGGAGCCGTTTTTGCGCAGATTTTCCCAGGCTTCAAGCGCGTCATTGAGGGCCTTGGCCCGTTCTTCGGAGAGAATCGGAACAAGGCGGGCGCGCTGTTCGGCCATATGTTTCTCCAGGCGTTCCACCTCGGCGTTCATGCAGTCCTGCATGGGCACGGTGATGCCCGCCGCCGCATCCATGCAGACACGGAAGTCCCGGCTGAGCAGGCGGTCCACTTCGGCGGCGTTTTCCGCGTCACCCGCGACATCCTGCCCGGCATCCGGGGCGGCGTCATCGGAAGGCTCCACGGCGTCCGGCGCGGCGGGAATAGTCGCGCGCGGACTTTCGGCGGCCGTTGTCGCCGGAGGCGATTGCGCGGAACCGGCGGCTGCCGCCGACGCTGACCCGGCAAGCGCCGGGAGCAATGCAACTACAGCCAGCAGCAGGAGAGCCTGAAGGGCGGATGCCGCACAATGTTTCAGCATGGACAACTCCTTTGCGCGCGGCCGCGGCCGCAATTTTTGCTGACATTCAGCCTAGCCGAGACAAGGAACGGGCGCAAGTGATGCCGGATTTCGATAACGGCGCGGTTCGACCCGACTCCGCGCCGGGCATGGTTTCCGGCTTCAGCCATGACGGTCGGGCGGGGTCGGCGGAAATCAGTCAGCGCCCGGCGCGAGACAGCGCCCTCGGGTCAGCGGTATTCACGGCCGGACCAGAGCACGCGGCCGATAACCCGGAACTGATCCGCGCAGTCGCCGCGCAGATCCAGGCTCAGAGGCGGATAGGCCGGATTGACGCTGTGCAGGATGATCTTGCCGGGCAGTTTGTCGATGCGCTTGATGTAGATGGCGTCTTCAAAACCTACGGCATAGAGACGGCCCGGGCTGATTTCCGTCTGGCCCCGGTCCAGCAATACCAGATCGTTATCGAAGATTTCCGGCACCATGCTGTCGCCGGACACCCGCATCAGGACCATGCGCCGGGGATTGCCCTTGCGGCGCAGAAAGTCGCTGCGGAAGGCATAGCCGCCCTCGTTGCTGTTACTGCTGACTTCCAGACTGCCGGTACCGGCGGACAAACGGGCCTCGGCCAGCGGCACGGTGATCAGCTCGGTGTCGCAATCCTCCTGCATGCTGGGCAGTTCGCCTTCCGCTGCTTCGGGCAGGCGCATGGGACCGCTGCCGAAAAAAAGCCAGTGGGCGTTGACGCCTGTTTGCGCGGCGCAGGTCTGAATCCAGGCCGGGGGCACTTCACCGCGTTTGCGCGCGCCGCTGACGGATTGGGGCGTGATGCCCAGGGCGCGGGCCAATTCAGCTTCGCTGGCGGCGTCAAGAGCCCGCATCAGCCGGGCCAGAGTCTGGGAAAAGGAGATTGTATCGGACATGGCAAACCTCGTCATCCTGCGGCAGAACGGGACTGCGCAAAAAGTTGCGCTTGTTCTTTTTATATTAATGTAGATAAATTTTAGATTGAAGACTATCAATTTTTATTATGGCTGGCAAGGCCTTTACTTCATTAAAAATTGATTCAATGCCTGTCGGCCGCACGCCGGATCAGGTGTGTCTAATTTTTCAAATTAGACACATAAAATCCGTAGGGTTTTGCGGCGGCGTAGCCGCAGGGAGCCGGCGAAAGTTGGGAGCATGACTCTGCTCGAAATTTTTGCAATCAGACAGTAGGGAACAGACGGGGGCGGGGCCATTGACCGGGCGGCATCCCTCGGGTTATCCAGGCCCACGTGGTGGAGATGACGGTCGGCACGGACCGTATCCGCGCGTCTTTTTACAACCTTTTTCCCATGATGAGGAGCCGCCATGCAACTCTGTGAAAAATGCGACGGCACCGGCAGAATTTCCTGCGGAGCCTGTTGGAACGGCCAGCGCAAGCCTGTGTGTCCCGAATGCACCGGCAAGGGCGTGATCCGGACGGAGTACGGCGATCTGCCCTGTCCCCGCTGCCGGGGCAACGGCAAGGTCACGCCCGTGAGTTGCCCGCACTGCGGCAACAGCACCCCCTGTCCGGTCTGCAGGGGCAGCGGCGCGGTGTAAGCTCACCCCCTTGCATTTCAAACAAAAGGCCCCGGAACGCCTTGCGCGTTTCGGAGCCTTTTGCCTCAAGCCTCGGCAGATAGAGCAAAGTGACTTTGAAAAGTTACTTTGCCCTGGCCGTTTCCGGGGTCTGCCCTGCGGGATAGGGTGCCCGGATCCTTGTATTGAAATATGTACTCACGAGATTTTTTTCGAGGTCTCGCCCAATATTTTCGCCAGGCGCATCCTGGCGCCCATCAAAAACCGGCTCTGGGACTTCCCGCGCAAGAATTTCGTGCCGGACTGGTATCTGGCGGCCGTGGCCGAGCACGGCCTGATCGTGGATGCCATTGAAACCCGGTCGCGGGAAAAGCTCATGCACGCGATCAAGGAACTGCACTGGGATTTCCACTACAACGAGCGGCATATCCGCAAGGTCTACAGTCTGGAATAGAGCAATTCACGGACCATAACGCCGAAAGGCCCCCTGAACTTCGCGTTCAGGGGGCCTTTCCGTCATATGCCGTGAAATTATGCCGCCTGTCCCGCCGGGGGGTCTCCCCGGTGGCGCAGTCTGCGGATCAGCCGAAGCGTGAGGTTGGAGAGCAGCACGCAGGCGCAGGCGATGACCGTGTCAATGAGCCGCCAGCGCAGCAAGGGCATGTCCCCGCCCATCTGGAACATGGAAATGTCGATGAGCAGCAGCACCGCGCAGGTGATGGCAAAGCTGAACAGCACGTAATGGCCCTTGGCATAGGGCATGCCAAAGGCCGCCAGCCCTATGGCCACGGCGATATGCAGGGGGGCGGTCACAGTGTAGAGGATCACGGCGGAAACCAGCACGCCCGCCAGAGTGCCCAGGGTTCGCGCCCAGATCCGGAACAGCTCCGTGGCGCCGTCGCTGTGCATGACGAAGAGCACGGTCAGGCCCACCCAGGCCGGGTCGCTGAAGGAGAAATATCGCGCCGCCAGGGTGGAGAACAGCACCGTCACGGGCACGGCCACGCCGAACAGGCGGCCGTTGGTGGCCCCGTGCAGAAAGGCTTTGAACTCCTCCAGCGGGGTGGTGGCGTCGTCGGCTTCAAAGAGCATGCTCACCAGGCTGAGGCAGATGCCCAGCGCAATGCCGCCGAGAAAAGCCAGGGCCATGGGCAGGGTGGCGGAAAAGCCGAAAGAGGTCAGCAATACGGAAGACGCCACGTATTTGACCATCAGGCCCAGATAGGCCTGATCCGGTCTGGGCAGGGCCGCCAGCCAGCTGAGGAGGAAAAGCAGAACCAGCACAAGGTCGTGTCGGCCTTGCAGGGCAATGCCCAGGGCGGCGGCCAGCACCACCAGCAGGCCCCCGATGCTGATGCCCACCACGCGGGCCAGGGCTCCGTGCCGGGGCGCGATGAGCAAGGCGAACATGGCGCCGAACGAGGCGGCGGAGACCAGGGAAAAAGCCTGAAATGCCACTCCCAGGACCACGGGCGTGGTCAGGGCCACAGCGAAAAGCAGGCCGTTGCCCACCTTGGCGGCATTTTTTTTGAACCGGGACGTGAAACTCATATATCCTCCGGCTGCGGGCGGTTCGCCGTCCGCAACGTCTCGTCTGGTTTGAAGCGATGCTCTGAAAGATGTGGCATCAAAGCGGATTCGCCCTGGTCCAGACCTACAATGCCGGGGATACGCCCGTCAATGCGGCGCGGGCCGATGCTGAAGGTCGCTGCGGCCCGGCTGGGCAGTTGCCAGCATGGGCTTCTGCCGCTATCAAGAGGGCATGGATACGCCGCTCTTTTCTCCCGCTCTTGAACTGCTGGGCGCGTCGGCCCCGGTGCGCCCAGGCGGGCGCGAGGGCCTGCCGCTGTATCTTTCGCCCGTGGAGGCGGGTTTTCCCTCTCCGGCCGAGGACGATCTGGACCGCAAGCTCGACCTGCATGAATATCTGGTACGTAATGAGGCGGCCACCTTTTTTCTGCGCGCGCACGGTGATTCCATGCTGGGCGCGGGCATCCACGACGGGGATCTGCTCATTGTGGACCGCTCGGTGGAGGCCGGGCACAGGCGGGTGGTCATTGCCGCCCTGGACGGCGAGCTGACCGTCAAACGCCTGCTGCGACGCGCCGGGCGGGTGCTGCTGGCCCCGGAAAATCCGTGCTTTTCACCCATCGATATCACGGAACGCGAATATGTGCACATCTGGGGCGTGGTAACCCATGTCATCCATAAATTGTAAAAAACCGCTCTGGGCCTTGGTGGACTGCAACAACTTCTACGCCTCCTGCGAGAAGCTGTTCCGGCCGGATCTGGCGGACCGGCCGGTTGTGGTGCTTTCCAACAACGACGGCTGCATCGTCTCCCGTTCCGCCGAGGCCAAGGCCCTGGGCATTCCCATGGGCGCGCCGGAATTCAAGATCCGCCCGCTGCTCAAGGAACTGGACGTGGCGGTTTTTTCCTCCAACTACGCCCTGTACGGGGATATTTCCACGCGTATTCTTGCCATTCTGGAGCAGCACTGTCCGGTGGTGGAGCCATACTCCATTGACGAGGCCTTTCTTCGTCTGGATGCGCCCCTGCGGGCCAATCTGCCCCAATTCAGCCGAGCCCTGCGGGCGACCATTTTGCGCTGGACCGGCATCAGCGTGTCCATCGGCCTGGCGGAAACGCGCACCCTGGCCAAGGTGGCCAACCATGTCGCCAAAAATAGGACCGCCTATGACGGTGTTTTTTCCCTGGTCAGGCCGGAGGCGGACATCGACGCCGTGCTGGCCGGGACGCCTGTGGATGAGGTCTGGGGCGTGGGGCGCGGACAGGCCAAGCGGCTTCGGGCCGAGGGCGTGCGCACAGCCCTGGATCTGAAACGGGCCGGAGATCTCTGGCTGCGCAAGCGGCTCACCGTGGCGGGCTGGCGCACGGCCCTGGAACTGCGCGGTCTGCCCTGCATCGGGGAGGGCAATGCGCCCGCGCCCCGCAAGGCCCTGATGTCCTCGCGCTCCTTTGCGAACAAAGTCCGTGAACGCGCCATGCTGGCCCAGGCTTTGTCCTGCTTTGCCGCGCGCGCCGGGGCGCGCCTGCGCCGGGAGGGCCTTGTGGCCGGGGGCATGGCCGTGCATATCCGCACTTCCCGCCATGAAAGCGCGCGGTTTTACGATCAGACGGTCCAGCTGCGCTTTCCCGCGCCCACGGCGGACAGCCTGAGCCTGATCAACGCCGCCATGAGCGGCCTGGAGCGCATCTACCGCCCCTGCTTCGGCTACGCCAAGGCCGGGGTCCTGCTCTTTGACCTGGAGGCCGAAGACCGCCTTCAGGGCAGCCTGCTGGTGCCGGAAAACGCGGAGCGCCGACAACGGCGGGAACGCCTGATGGCGTCCCTGGACGCCATCAACCGGCGTTTCGGCAGGGATGCCGTGGCCTTCGGAGCGCAGGGCCTGGGCGAGGCCCCCTGGCATATGCGCCGGAAGCACTGTTCTCCCCGTTTGACCACAGACTGGAAGGAATTGCCCCTGGCACGCTGCTGAGGCGGCATCCGGTGAACGCAAAATATTTTTTGCCGGGCTTGACAGGGCCGCACGGCGCGGGTATCAGGGAATAAATGTTCCTTATTGTATGCGGGTGAGAGGTGATAAATATGTCATGCAGCAAGCTTCCCGCCATGGAAAGTCTGGAACGCGAAAGCGTCCGGTCCCTGTATGAGCAGGCTGCGGACCGGTTACGCGCCCATTTCATGGGCATGCGCCCAGGGGAGCGCGTTCCCACCGAGGCCGAGCTGACCCGTATTTTTCAGGTGGGACGTTCCACCATCCGCAAGGCCTTGCAACGCCTGGTGGAAGAGGGCCTGCTGGTGCGCAGCCCCGGCAAGGGGACGTTTATCGCGCGTGCCGTGCCGTGCATCATTCACTCCATTGACCGCGTTTCCGCCTTTATGGACACCTTCCGCCGCAACGGAGAGGATGTGCGGACGCAGATGATCGACTTCGGCTGGCTGGGCAGGGAGGTGCCCCTGCCGGAAAAGTTGCGCGACTGGCCCCGGCCCGTCCTGCGTTTCGACCGCCTCTACGTCTCGCGGGGCATTCCGCACGCCGTGGCGCGGGTCTGCCTGCCGTACACCATCGGCAACCACATCAGTTCGGCGGACGTGGAGTCCACGCCGGTGTACAGGATGCTGCGGGAAAAATTCGCACAGGAACCGATGGGCTCGGAATTTCTGGTCAGTTGCGAGCAGCCGCCCAAAAATATCAGCGACCTGCTGGAAGTTTCCCCCAGTACGTCCCTGCTGGTGCTGGAACGCATCACCAGGGACGCGTCGGGCAATCCCCTGGAATTCACCACCCATTTCCTGCGCCCGGACATTTATCGCCTCAGTGTGCATCTGGGCGAGGAGGGGGCTGGTGTCTGAAAAATTAGATACACAAAACCCGTAGGGTGTTGCGGCGGCGTAGCGGCCATGAAGCAGCGAAAAATTTTTACAAACAGGCTTTCAAAGCCGCCGGGAAACCTCTTTTCCCTTGCCGCGCAGGCGGTTGGTCTGGGCGAAGCATTGGGCCAAATTTTTTTAGAGCAAAATGTATTCTATTGTATGCTTATAAAAGAAAATAAATAAAAGCCGCCGCGTCTTCCGGAAGGGCGCGTGCGTTCCAGGCCAATATCGGTGCGGTCATCCGGCCGCGCCGTCAACTCCTGAAGGAGGCAGACATGGATACCGGGACAATGCATTTGACGGATGAGGAAAAAGGCATGTTGCGCGGTGAGCGGGGGGAGGCCGTCAAAGAGGCGCTGGCCTATCAGATTGCGGTGGGAAATTTTTTCAAGGCCGAAAAATTCGTGCCCGTCGCCAATGCACACGTCATGGCGGACATTGAGCTGATCGGCGACGGCGGACTGGAGTTTTTACGGCGTCTGAAGGCCTTGGGCGCAAGTTGCGTGGTGGACACCACCACCAATGCGCGCTGCATGGACATGCAATGTGCCGCCAGCCTGGGACAGGACAGCGAAGAAATGGACAAGGAGGAGGAAATCATGCGCCTGCTGGAAGAGCTGCGCATGATTCGCATTGATTCCTGCATCAACTACCAGACCTACTACCAGCCGACCCTGGGAGAACATCTGGCCTGGGGCGATACGGGCACGGTCATTGCCGCCAATTCCATTTTTGGCGCGCGCACCAATTTCGAATCCGGCAATGCAAGTCTTTCGGCGGCCATCACCGGGCGCACGCCCGCCTATGGTTTTCACCTGGACGCCTGCCGACGCGGCACTATTGAGGTACGCCTGGAAGCCGAAATGCGGGATGTGGCGGACTGGGGGGCGTTGGGCAAGCTGGTGGGCCACCCCCATCAGGACTACTTCGCCGTGCCGGTTTTCGAAGGCGTGCGGCGGCGTCCCTCGCCGGACGATCTCAAGCATCTGGGCTGCGCCTTGGCGAGCTACGGTTCCATGGCCATGTACCATATGGTCGGCGTCACGCCCGAGGCCCGCAGCCGTGAAGAAGCCTTCGGCGGCCGGGAGCCGCAAAAGAGCATGACCGTCACCCCTGAGGATCTGGACAAGGTGTACCAAAACTATGCCTATCTGGACGGTGCGGAAAATGTGGTCGTTTTCTCCGGTCCGCAACTTTCCATCTTTGAAATGCGCCGTCTGGCGGAGCTTTTCCAGGGGCGCCGGGTGGCCAAAGGCATGCATGTATTTGTGACCACCAACAACAGCGTCATGTCCAACGCCCGGCGGCTGGGCTATGCGCGGATTCTGGAAGAGGCGGGCGTACAACTGATGGAAGGCGTCTGTTTTTATCTGCTCCAGAATCTCTCCGGCATCAGAAAGATGAACGGCTGGATCAATCTGATTTCCAATTCCGGCAAGATCGTCAACACCATTACGGCCCACCGTTTCAATACCGTGCTGCGCCATACCGCGCAGTGCGTGGATATTGCCTGCACAGGAGAACTGCAATGAGCGAAATCATCATCGTCACGCGCGCCATGGGTCAGACCGTCAGCGGGCAGGTTGTCGTGTTCAGGGAGGGGTTCAGCCCGCGTTATGATCTGGACCGCACCAGCGGCGTCATTTCCCGGCGGGGACACAGCGCGGAAGGGCAATCCATCAAGGATAAAATCCTGGTCATCCCCACGGCCAAGGGCGGCGTGGCCGGGGGCTGGGCTTTTCGCGACCTGGTCTGCAAGGGCTTCGCGCCCCGTGCGTTCGTTTTCGGCAAGCTTAATCCCGTCATGGTCCAGGGAGCGGTATTCGCGGGCATCCCCATTACCGAAGGCTGGCGGCCGGACGCCCTGACGATGCTGCGCACGGGCGACATGGTCCGCATTGACCCGGAGCATCTGCGCATCGAAAAACTGTCCTGACCGCAGCCGCCGGAAAAGCGGCTTCAGGAACGGCGGGAAGCCGGGATTACCCCGGTTTTTCGCCGGAATCCGAACCCCGACCAAGGAGAACTCGGCATGACAACACTGCAGATACTCGCCCTGGTCTGGCTGGCGCTGGTGTTCGCCGTCAGCCTGTGGCAGCATATCAACCTCGGTCTGATCATGATCCCCGCCGCCTTTGTGCTGGCCGAGATCGCCGGTGTGCCGGTCAAGAGCCTGTACGCGGGCTTTCCCACCAAACTGGTGCTTCTGGTGCTCGGCGTGGCCTTTTTATGGAACCATGTGCAGGAAAGCGGGCTGGCGGACATCTTTGTTACAGCCATGGTACGGGCGGCGCGCGGCAGGGCCTTTCTGCTGCCCTGGGTCATGGCTTTTCTCACGGCGGTGATCTGCGCCGTGGGCGCGCTGCCCGCCGCCGCGCTGGCCATCACCATACCGGTAGCCATGGAAATAGCCCGGCGCGAAAGCATCCGGGCCGCCCTGATGGGGACGGTGGTTATTCAGGGCGCTTGCGTGGGCGGCTTTTCGCCCTTCAATCCCTGGGGCAATCTGGTGGCCATGCAGGCGGCCCAAAACGGCATTGCCTTTGACAGCGTTTTTTTCTTTCTGTGCCAAGGCGCATTGGCCTTGGCCGTGGGCCTGGTGGGCTTTTTCTGCTTCGGCGGCCTGAAGCTGTTGCGACAGAAAGGACAAAACGGGCAAGTCGAGCCAGCCGTGAAGGCCGGGGCGGATGTGCTTCCGACTTCCGCCCGCGTTGTGGACAAGGCCCTGACGCGCTCCGGGCTGACAGCCTATCAATGGTGTTCTTTGGCGGCCGTGCTCTGTTTCATCACGCTGGTGCTGCGGCGTCTTGACGTGGGCCTGACGGCCTTTGCCGCGGGTATGACGTTGCAGATCATTTTCCGTACCAACGGCAAGCAGGCCATTGCCAAACTGCCGTGGGGCATTGCCCTGATGATCGGCGGCGTGCTGTTGTACGTGGGCCTGTTGGAGAAAATGGGCGTGTTGCACGCCATCGGATCGGCGCTGTCAGGCATGGAAAATCCCTCTCTGGTCCGCTACGGCATCAGTCTGCTGGGGACCATTATCGCCAATTTTGAATCCTCGTCCGTGGCCGTGCTGGGCCTGGTGATACCGGTGGCCATCAAGTCCATGGGCAGCGCTGTCCAGGCCATAGCCGCGAATATGCAACTGGCTTTGCTTTCCGGCAGCATCGCGGTCATGGCGGCCAGCCCCTTTCATATCGGCGGAGCGTTGATCCTGGCCGAAACCGAAACGGCGGACCGTACTTTCAAGGACTTGCTGCTTTGGGTGGTCTGTCTGGCACTGGTTTTGCCTTTCCTGGCATTCCTGCTCTGAGGCGTGAGGAATAACGGCGGAGGGTACGGGGGCCGGCGCGCCCGGCCTTATTTCCGCCGACCAATGAAAAAGACCCGTTCAGGAGGCGGGCCTTTTTCATTGGTCGGCGGTTGAAGTTCTCAGCTTGTGCCGCGCACCGGCCAGAGATGAAAACCGGTGTCAGGCTTGAAGCCCACGCCCACCATGCCGTCGCGGCTGTAAAGCGCCCAGGCGTAACGGGCTTCATAGACGCTGGTGGTGGACGACCAGTACACGTCGCGCACGTTTGTAAAAGGATGCCCTTCGGGCAGGGCCGGGGAGTCGGCCTGAAGGTCCACCAGGCTTTCCAGTTCCCTGATATTGGGCATGCGCCAGTCCGTGGCCCTGTCCAGAGCCGCGCTGTTGAGTCCGTCCACAGCGGCCAGGGCTTCTTCCCAAGGCAGGGGGCGGCCCAGGGGGTCGGCATTCCGGCTCCAGATCAAACCTGTAAGTTGATCCCGCACCGAGTCGCCATCTAGTGCAAAACGCTCCCCGGGCGAAAAGAGCGGCGCGGCATCTTCCGTTTTCGGCAGGCAGACCGGCCAGGCCAGGGCGGCTTCGTCCTTGCGGACGCGGGTCACCCGGCCGCCGCCCAGATGAATGTGCCAGGCCTGTTCCGGCAGGCGGTGGCAGGTATCGGCGGTCCAGTAGTAGCCGGAAAAGACGTTGGTAAAGGGATGTCCCTCGGGCAGGGCAGGATTGATATGTTGATGGCTGAGCAGGGAAAAGAGCAGCCGCCGGGGCGGCAACTGCCAGTCGGCGCAGCCATGGGCTTTACGGGCGGCCATATCCGCCGCCAGCGCGTGGGCTTCCTCCCAGTTGAGCGGAAAGTCGGCGGGATTGGCGTTGCGGGCCCAGAGCGCGCCGCTCAGGCTGTCCCGCACCAGATCGCCCTGAATCTGAAAGCGGCCGGCGGCGGGCGGGAGATGTTTGGGCCGCGCGGCGTCTTGTTCGGAACCCGGGCCGGAGCCCATACAGTCTATGCGTTTTCCGGCAGTGTCATAGCAATGGATTTGATCGGTTTCCAAGAGTAGGGGATACATGATTTTCCTTGATACAAAAGCGTTGCCCTGATGGTAACGCAAAGCGGAACAATGAAAAAGGGCCATGCCGTGACCGGGCGGATTTTTAGAGCATTTCATGCGTGAGCTGCTCTAAAAATCCGCCCGGCATGCGTTCTGCCGTGTTCGCTTCCGTTGGCTATTATCCCGCAAGGACTTTTCCGGGTTCAGCCTCTGTGACATCCGGTTGAAGGCGGCGCGGTATTCGTGGAGGACGGTCGCCGTGCGGATACGACGTAGTTTGTTTCCGGGATGTCATAGCGTTCTGGCTTGCTGCAATATTCCCGTAATTAAGGGATATGAATCACAGTCGATTAGTATGTCAGTATGGACGGCATCCACGAATTGGGATAGAATATAAAGGATGTGGTTAGCGAAAAATTCGAGCCTCGCGTCTGATTTGAAAAATTAGACCCACAAAACCCTACAGGTTTTGCGGCCGCGCAGTTGCCGTGAGTCAGCGAAAATTGAGAGCATGACTATGCCGAAATTTTTGCAGTCAGGCACTCGTTGGTTCGAGGTATGCTGTGCGTCAACCCGGTATCAGGAAACGAGAGGATATACAGATGGGCAAGATTATATTGACTGGCGACCGCCCCACGGGACGACTTCACATAGGGCATTACGTGGGCTCTTTAAAGCGCAGGGTGGAGCTCCAGAATTCAGGGGAATTTGACGAGATTTATATCATGATTGCTGATGCCCAGGCCCTGACGGACAATGCGGACAATCCGGAAAAGGTACGCCAGAACATCATCGAAGTGGCTCTGGATTATCTGGCTTGCGGGCTGGACCCGGAAAAATCCGTTCTGTTCATCCAGTCGCAAGTGCCCGAACTTTGCGAAATGGCCTTTTACTACATGGACCTGGTAACAGTCTCCAGGCTTCAACGTAATCCGACAGTGAAGTCTGAAATCCAGCTGCGCAATTTTGAAACGAGCCTCCCGGTCGGTTTCTTCACCTATCCCATCAGCCAGGCGGCGGATATTACCGCTTTCAAGGCAACAACCGTGCCTGTGGGCGAAGATCAGGCGCCCATGATTGAGCAGACCAAGGAGATCGTGCACAAATTCAATGCGGTGTACGGCGAGACGCTTGTGGAGCCGACCATTCTTCTACCGGACAACGAGGCCTGCCTTCGCCTGCCGGGTACCGACGGCAAGGCCAAGATGAGCAAATCCCTCGGAAACTGTATTTATCTGTCTGATTCCGAAGAGGACGTGAAGAAGAAGATTATGTCCATGTTCACTGATCCCAATCACCTGAGAATGGAGGACCCGGGACAGGTGGAAGGCAATCCGGTCTTCATTTACCTGGATGCCTGTTGCAGGGATGAGCATTTCGAGAAATATCTGCCCGAGTATAAAAATCTGGGAGAATTAAAAGCCCATTACGCCCGTGGCGGCCTGGGCGATGTGAAGGTAAAGCGCTTCCTGAACAGTGTGCTTCAGGAGATACTTGGCCCCATCCGTGAGCGCCGTAAGGAGATTTCCAAAGATATCCCCGCAGTATACCGGATATTGGAAGAGGGCAGCCGCAAGGCCCGAAAGAAGGCGGCGGAAACCCTGGCAGCGATGAAGCGAGCCATGAAGATTAACTATTTTGAGGACAAAGAGCTGATCGCTGATCAGGCGGAGCGCTTCAGAAGCCGGATGGACTAATGTCTCATTTGAAAAATTAGATATATAAAATCTGTAGGATGTTGCGGCGGCGCAGTCGCCGTGAGTCAGCGAAAAAGCACGTTTTTTCGCTGACGATCCTGCGAAAATTGAGAGCAGAACTATGCTCGAAATTTTTGCAATCAGATACTGAGCTTTTTATCAGCTTATGGCGGGTCCGGGAGGAGTGTCAGGGAGAATGCGGGTCTTTCAGCCGTCTCCGGCACTCCTCCCGATGTTATTTTGCCGGCGGTTGCTGTCGTGGCCGAGTCTGGCCCGTTCGTTTCAATCTTGATGCTGTCGTCTGTTTTGCTTTTCCAGCAGATCAACTTTGCAATGTTCCAGAAAAATGAAAAAACCCTTGATTTCTCAAGGGTTTATCATTTTTGGCTCCCCGAGACGGACTTGAACCGCCAACCTAGTGATTAACAGTCACCCGCTCTGCCAATTGAGCTATCGGGGATCGCTGAAGGCAAAAAACTTTTTACGGAAAAGCGCCCGCGAGGTCAAGCGAAAATATAGGTTTCTGTAAAAATCTATGTGATTTTGTAAAAATCAGTGCTTGGCCGCCTCTTTTTTACAGCGCTCAAGTTTTTTCCGGTAGCGGTCCGCCTCGCTGTACACGCAGCCGCAGTAGGGCTGGCGGTACAACCCCCAGCCCTTGGAGCGGTCGATGCCTGCCTGCCAGTCCGTGCGGAAGTCGCGGTAGACGAAGCCGGGGCCGCTTGGCGCGGCCAGGCGGCGGCCCGCCGCCGCAATGATCTCGTGCGGCTGGTAACGGGAGTAGAGCAGGCTGGTGCTGACCCAGGAGAAACCCAGAGAGGCGGCCTTGGCGAACGCCGCTTCCACGCGGCTTTCGCAGCAATAGGCGCAACGCGCGGGGGCTTCGTCCCGTCCGGCCACGGCGCGCAACCATGCCGCGATGTCCCAAGTCTCGTCCGCGTACAGGATATCCACGCCCAGACGCGCCGCGCACTCTCCGGCGGCTTCGCGGCGGCGCAGATATTCGGCCAGAGGCTGGACATTGGGATTCATAAACCAGGCCGTGACCGCAAAGCCTTCGTCCAGCAGGCGGGTGATGGGCATGATGGCGCACGGCCCGCAGCAGACGTGCAGCAGCAGGCTCTTGTCCCCACGCTTCGGCTCCGGAGCAAAGTAATTTTTCAAAGTTACTTTGCTCCGGCGGCTGCAAAAGCGGACGCCCACGGCGGAAGCCAGGGCGGGACCGCGTTCCCGCCGCGCGTCAGCCGTTGCCGCCGGCGGCTTACGGATGACGACAGCAACGATAGGCTGAAGGCAGCGTCAACGTTGAGAATGCCATTCTCAACGTTAATCCGCTCTAGGTACGGATCGCTATTTCCAGGCATTTCCCGAAGTCCTGCTCCATTTCGCGCAGGCTGTCGCGCTTGTGGTTGAGCAGATAGAGGCCCAGTTCCCGCGTGGCTTCAAAGGTGCACTTTTCGCCGTTGGTGGCGCGCAGCATGCGGCGCAGCTCGCGCAGTCCCTGCAGCGCCTGCCATTCCAGGTTACGGCGCTGACCCGTGCCGCCGCAGGCCGGGCAGGGCTCCATGGTGATAGCGAGGGCTGAAGAGCCCATGCGCTGGCGCACCAGCTCCAACAGGCCGAAGGAACTCATGCGGGCCACGTCGTGGCGGGCGCGGTCGTTTTTCATGGCCTGTCGCAGGGTTTTCTCCACGTCCAGAATGTGCTTTTTGTCGCGCATTTCAATAAAGTCGATGACCACTTGGCCACCCACGTCGCGCAGCTTGAGCTGGCGGGCGATGGTTTCGGCGGCCTCCATATTTGTTTTGAAGGCCATGGCCTCAAAATTGCCCTTGCCGGAAATTTTGCCCGAGTTGATGTCGACGGCCATGAGCGCCTCGGTCTGGTCAAAGACCAACCGGCCGCCCGAGGGCAGAAGCACTTCGCGGGAATAGATCTGGTCCAGTTGGCGGCGCAGATTGAAACGTTCCCACATGGATTGGCGGATATCGCCGTGCAGGCGCACCAGATCTTTCTTGCGCGGGAAAAGCAGGCTGACGGTATCACGGATGCCCTGGGCCACTTCCTCGTTGTCCACCCAGATTTCGCAGACGTCGTCGGTGAGGTAGTCGCGCACCGCGCGTTCGGAGAGGCCGGGCTCCTGATGGATCAGGGCCGGGGCCGATATTTCCGTGGCTTTTTTGCGGATGTCGCGCCAGAGGCGCTTCAGATACTGCAGATCGTTCTTCAGGGTGGTCTTGGTGGTGCCGGCGCTCACCGTGCGCACGATGACGCCCAGACCCTGGCCGGGGTCGATGCCGTTCATCATCTCGCGCAGGCGGGCGCGTTCCTCGTCATTTTCCACCTTGCGCGAAACGCCGATCTGCTCCTGCCCGGGCGTGAGCACCAGAAAACGCCCGGCCAGCGAGAGCCAGGTGGTCAGAAACGCGCCCTTGTTGCCTGTGGGCTCCTTGACCACCTGCACCAGCACTTCCTGACCGGCCTTGAGCACCTTCTGGATGGGCGGGAACTTCTTGCCTTTGGCCGGTTCGTGATGGGCCAGCCAGTATTCGGGATGGATCTCGTCGATCTGCAAAAAGCCGTTCTTGCCCGCGCCGTAGCTCACAAAAGCGGCCTGGAGATTGGTGTCGATGTTGTGGATGACGCCCTTGTAAATATTGCCCTTGATTTTGCGCTGGTGGAGCATGTCCAGGTAGTATTCCAGCAGGCAGCCTTCCTCGGCCAGAGCCACTTCCACCTGTTCGCCGGGCAACACGCTGATGAACATCCGCTTTTTGCCCGTGGCCGCGCCGGTTTTGGCCTTGGCCGCCGTGGCGCGAGCTGTGGTTTTTTTGTTGTCCTCGGCCTCGGCGTTCTGGACGCTCTTGCCCTTCTTGCCGCGCCCCTTGGGGGCGGACACGCCGCCTTCGGCAACGGGAACTTCGGCAGCGGCGTCAACCTCGTCAAAAGCTTCGTCGTCGGCGTCCCCCGTGCGTTCCACAGCCGCGTCGTCCGTGTTGTCGTCCGCTGCGGCATCATCCTCGCTCATCTCGCCCGTGGCGGTCTGGCGATTTTTGCGGTTGCGCCCGCGACCGCCGCGCCGTCCGCGCCGACTTTTGCGCCGGGGAGCGTCAGCGTTGCCGTCGTCCTCGTTTCCGGGGGCGGCTTCTTCGGCATCCACAGAGGCCTCGACCTGTTCCACCCCTTTCGGCGGGAGACTCTCGGGCCGGGAAATTTCTTTGGGAGCCTTGGCCGTTGTGGCGCCAGCCGTGGGGGCGGTCTGTCGGCTTTCAGCCTGAGGCGATGGCGTGTCGGTTTCGGCAGGGGCGGCGGCAACAGTGGATGTTGGGGATGTCAGGGATGCCGGGGCTTTTTTCGCCCGGCTGCCGCGCGTCGTGTTATTGCGGCCGCGCTTGGGAGCGGCCTTGGCCGCCTTCTCGGGCGTTTCCGCAGGGCTCTCCCCGGTTGCCGCAGCTTGCGCCGGGGCTGCCGCCTGCATTGCCTCTGCGCCGGTTTCAGCACTGCCGGTTTGGGCCGTGGCGCTACGGCGGCCTTTGCCCGTGCGCTGGGCCGGAGCACGTTTGGCCTTGGCCGGGCTGTCCTCGCCGCCTTCAGGGGCTTGGGCCGGGCTTTTTGCAGTCGTGCGCCTGCCGCCCCGCGCCTTGGGGGCGGCTGCGGCGTCGGCATTTTCCGTGGTCTTGCCGTCAGCCGTCGGCACGTCGGGCTCTTTTGGGGGCTGAGCGCGTGCTGTTTTGGCGGCCGGTTTTTTAGTGCTGCGGGAAGAAGTACGGCGTTTGGGAGCGGGGGCTTCGCTGGAAACGGCGGAGTCTGCCGATGCGGGGGAAACAGGGGAAGCAACAGTGGAACGGTCCTGGCTTGCGCCATCCGTAGCCGGAGACGCGGCCACGGGAAAATCCTGGTCAGTAGTCATGAAAATCCTTCTGGCGGCAATCTGAAAAACAGCGCCGCGAAAAAATTTGTGAGCCCGGCCTGTCGAACGCCGCGTGGAGCACTGCGGCAGCAGCGCCGTTACAGGCGCGCAATTGCCGCGGACATGCCGGACCTTATTTTAATAGAGCCGTTTCAAAGTGAAATTGCTCTGCTGGCTGCGAAGGCAGCCGCCCGCCACAAGGCATAAGCGCGACTTATTTGCGCTGTGATGTACCGGAGCGGGCGTCTTCAAAACTTTGAAATTGTGACATCTCAGAGTTAATCTGCTCTATAATACGTCTTTTGTGAAAATATGCAAGAAGGGCCGCCCGGCCTTCGCTTCCAGCCTCTTTCAGAACAGGGCGGGGAGGAAGGAGCCGGGCGCGAAGTGTCAGCAGTTTTCCAACACTCGCAGTTCCGCGGACAGCCGCCCCGAGTTGGAGCGCAACAGCACGTAGCCGCCCTGGGCCAGCGCGCCGGGGTTGACCACCACGGTGCGGCCCACGCGGTCCACGGCTCTGGCTTCATGGATATGGCCGCAGAGGCAGATGTCGGGCTGGGCTTCTTCCAGAAATTCACGCACCGCCGTGGAGCCCACATGAACGTCGCCGGGAATCACGTCGCAGGCCGTATCCTTGGGCGGATTATGGGAAACCAGCACCGTATGCGGATAGCGCCGGGCGCGCTGCCAGCAGGCGTCCAGCCATGCCGCGAACGTGGATTCGGGAAATTCGCTGGGCGTGCCGAAGGGCGTGAACGTGGAGGCCCCCACGCCGAAAATGGCGGTGTCCGGCGTCAGTTCGCGGGTGACGGTATGCAGGTTCCAGCCCTGCTCGCTCAGCCATGCATCCACTTCCGGCCGGTCCATGTTGCCGATCTGGGCCCAGACCGGCAGGTCGTGGGCGCGCAGAACCTCCATGACCAGTTCGGCCTGCTTGACGCCGCCGGTGATGGTCAGGTCGCCGGTGACGATGATCCCGTCGGCCTGGGCCAGTTCCGGAATCCGATGGAAACAGGCGGGGTCGTCGTGGATGTCGCCCACGGCTATCCAGAGGTAATCCTGCGTATCGGCGCTTGGCATGGCGTCCTATCCTTTGTTATAAAAATGGTGTCGCAATCCTGCCATAACTCGCCACGGATGGAAAGAGCCGCCATGCTTCCCACATCTCCCGAATCCCCCATGTCCGAGGAACCCGTCGCGGCGCGCAAGGCCGCCCTGCGGGAGCATATCCGCAAGCTGCGCAGCCGCCAGCCGCCGGGTTTGGCGCGGGCGCGCAGTCTGGAGGCCCAGCAACGGCTGATTGAGGCCGCCTGCTGGCGCAATGCGCATTCCGTGGCGCTGTATGTGGCCCTCAAGGGCGAATTGTCCACCGACAAGCTGCTGGACGCCGCCTGGAAGAGCGGGCGCACGGTCTGGCTGCCGCGCGTGCGGCCCGGCGAAGCGGGGATCATGGACTTCGTGGCCTGCACGGGGCCGGAACAATTGCGGACCGGCCCTTTCGGCCTGAGCGAGCCCGAGGACGGGCTGCCGGGCTTCGGGCCGGAAGGGGCGGGCAAGGCCTTTAAGCCGGATCTGCTGGTACTGCCTGGCTTGGCCTTTGACCTGCACGGCGGCCGCCTGGGCTTCGGGGGAGGGTATTATGACCGTTTTCTGGACAGCGAACTGGCCTGCCCGCGCGTGGGGCTGTGCTTCGCCTTCCAGGTTGCCAAAAATCTGCCCCTGGAACAGTGGGATCAACGCGTGCAATATCTCTGCACGGAAGAGCAGTTTCTGTGTCTGTAAGCTACATTCCTTTTCAGTTTCCCGGTCTTGAGAATGTCCGTTGCGCCTTTCAGGTCCGAGCCGCCATCCCCGGCGGGGTGTACCGCAACGGCTATGACGGCGGCAATATTTCCTTCAGCACCGAGGACGACCCGGATATTGTAACGGGCAACCGCCGTGATCTGCTGGCGGCCTTGCAGCCGCACGGTCTCACGGCTTGGGCGGAGCTCAATCAGGTGCACGGCGACGTGCTGCTCTTCGAGCCGGAAGCCGTGGCCTGCGAAACCCGGCCCACGGCGGACGGCGACGGCATGGCCGTGTCCCGGCCCGGCCTGGGCCTGCTGATCAAGACCGCGGACTGCCAGCCCATTCTGCTGGCGCACAAGAGCGGTCGATACGTGGCTGCCCTGCACGCGGGCTGGCGGGGCAACCGTTGCGATTTCCCGGGTACGGGCGTGGCCCGCTTCTGCGCGCGCTATGATCTCAAACCCTGCGACCTGCTGGCCGTGCGCGGACCCAGCCTGGGGCCGGGACGGGCGGAGTTCGTCAACTTCGAGCGGGAATGGAGCGACGACTTCCGGCCCTGGTTCGACCCGGCAACGCGGACCATGGATCTCTGGGGCCTGACCCGTCGGCAGTTGCAACAAGCCGGTCTGTCGGAGCGCCAAATCTACGGCCTGGATCTTTGCACGGCTTCCAACAACGGACAGTTCTTCTCTTACCGGCGTGAAAAAAGGTCCGGCCGTCAGGCCAGCCTGATCTGGATCACGGCCTGAGGCTGATCCGTCGCGCGTCTACCTTGGCAAGCGTATAAAAGTTCATTTAATTTATACGGCTGGTTCAATGTATTGGTATTTATCATATACTCTTTCCCAAGAGTTGGGCGAAGCCACCTTTGCTCCGCCGGAGCGAAGCGCAGGCGGATGGCTGGTGCCGG